>OKCK01000002.1_pt1 | contig 205269 bp, 181 predicted proteins | sample 1614961 | NCBI WGS metagenome assembly OKCK01 (sample SAMN04436984, study PRJEB24849) | human gut metagenome | biome: human gut; feature: NICU; material: stool | host: Homo sapiens | place: USA: Saint Louis, MO | collected 2010-07-31
AAGAGCAGTTGCGACGCGGCTTTCAGCTCACTGTCGCGAGGTGGCGTATATTACGACTTCCCGCTTCAGAGTCAAGCGATTATTTTCGCTTTTCTCCGTGAAGCTCCCGGAGGAACTTCGCTGACCGGCCGGCTCATTCGCCGTTGTTCCGTGTCAGTGGTGGCGCATTATAGGGAGTAATCAGAATCTGACAACCCCTGTTTTTAAAAAAGTTAACCAACCGCTCATATTTTAATCGAAACGCTGTTTATTAGCGCGTTTTGATGGCTTCCGGCAGCTTCGCAAGGCTATCAATCACCCAATCTGCCGCTTTTTCCGCCTCTTCCGTTACAGGCTTGCCGGAACGCACCAGCACTTTTGTACCAATACCTGCTGCCTTCGCCGCCTGCATATCTTCAAGCTTATCGCCAATCATATAAGAAGCAGCCATATCAATGTGCAGGAAGTCCCGCGCAGAAATCAGCATACCCGGCTGCGGCTTGCGGCAATCACAACTCTGACGGAACTCTTCCACCGAGCCTTCCGGATGGTGCGGGCAATAATAGATGCCATCAAGGTCCACGCCGCGATCGGCGAGCGACCAGTCCATCCACTCGGTCAGAGTTTCAAACTGTGCTTCGGTGAACTTACCGCGTGCGATGCCCGACTGGTTGGTTACCAGCACCAGCGCAAAGCCCATCTCTTTGAATTCACGCATGGCATCAATGACGCCATCAATAAATTCGAACTGATCAATTTCATGTACATAGCCATGATCGACATTAATTGTGCCGTCACGGTCAAGAAAAATAGCGGGCAAGGATTTAGCCACCGGTAGAACTCCTGCATGAATGTATTACGCCTAGTATCGCATGTTTCACTGCTGGATAAAGAACTCATCCAACTCCGCTGATTGATTTAGACGTCTGGATGCCTTAACATCCATTTCATGTACGGTCATCCGCCGTATCTGGCAAAACAAAACGCCACGGCTCACTCTCATACGATAATAAATAGCTAATGATCAAACTTTCGAATATCACCAAAGTGTTCCAGCAAGGGAACCGCACCATTCAGGCGTTGAATAACGTCAGTCTGGAGGTTCCTGCCGGGCAAATTTATGGCGTGATTGGCGCATCCGGCGCAGGCAAAAGTACGCTGATTCGCTGTGTGAATTTACTGGAGCGGCCTACCCAGGGTAGCGTTCTGGTTGATGGACAAGAGCTCACCGCGCTTTCAGAATCGCAGCTGACCAAAGCACGCCGCCAGATTGGCATGATTTTCCAGCACTTTAACTTACTCTCTTCCCGCACTGTTTTTGGCAACGTTGCGCTGCCCTTAGAACTGGATAATGTTCCGCGTGAGGAAATTAAACGTCGCGTGACCGAATTACTGGATTTAGTCGGCCTGGGGGAGAAACACGACGCCTATCCCGCCAATCTGTCCGGCGGTCAGAAACAGCGTGTTGCGATTGCACGCGCCCTGGCAAGCAATCCCAAGGTATTGCTGTGTGATGAAGCCACCAGCGCGCTCGATCCAGCAACCACCCGTTCTATTCTCGAATTATTGAAAGATATTAACCGCCGACTGGGGTTAACCATTTTGTTAATTACGCATGAAATGGATGTGGTCAAGCGCATCTGCGATTGCGTTGCGGTGATCAGCAACGGCGAACTCATCGAACAGGATACGGTGAGTGAAGTGTTTTCTCATCCGAAGACGCCGCTGGCTCAGCAGTTCATTCAGTCCACGCTGCATCTCGATATCCCTGAGGATTACGCCCAGCGTCTGCAGGCCACCGCGCAGGCAGATTCGGTGCCGCTGTTGCGTCTGGAATTCACTGGTCAGTCGGTTGATGCGCCGCTGCTGTCCGAGACCGCGCGTCGTTACAATGTGAATAACAATATTATTAGCGCCCAGATGGACTACGCCGGCGGCGTGAAGTTCGGGATTATGCTCGCTGAAATGCACGGCACGTCGGACGAGACACAATCCGCTATCGCGTATTTGCAACAACATCATGTAAAAGTAGAGGTTCTGGGTTATGTCTGAAGCAATGATGTGGTTGCTGGTTCGCGGCGTCTGGGAAACGCTGGCGATGACCTTTGTTTCCGGTTTCTTCGGTTTCGTGCTTGGCCTGCCGGCAGGCGTACTTTTATATGTCACCCGTCCGGGCCAGATTAATGAGAATGCCAGCGTTTATCGCGTGCTTTCTGCGCTGGTCAATATCTTCCGTTCCATTCCCTTCATTATCTTACTGGTATGGATGATCCCCTTTACCCGCGCCATCGTCGGTACGTCTATTGGCCTGCAAGCCGCCATTGTGCCGTTGACCGTCGGCGCTGCACCCTTTATTGCACGTATGGTGGAAAACGCGCTTCTGGAGATCCCGTCAGGTCTGATTGAAGCATCCCGCGCCATGGGCGCCACGCCAATGCAGATCGTTCGTAAAGTGTTACTACCCGAAGCGCTGCCAGGCCTGGTCAATGCCGCCACGATTACACTTATCACCCTGGTCGGTTACTCCGCTATGGGCGGCGCAGTAGGCGCAGGCGGCCTGGGGCAGATCGGTTATCAATACGGCTATATTGGTTATAACGCTACCGTAATGAATACAGTATTAGTATTACTGGTCGTTCTGGTGTATCTCATTCAAATCTCCGGCGATCGTATTGTCCGGGCTGTCACGCACAAGTAACAAACACAACATCAAAAGAGTAAGGAATCGCTATGTCTTTCAAATTAAAAACGTTCGCAGCAGTCGGTGCGTTAATTGGTTCTCTGGCGCTGGTTGGTTGTGGTCAGGAAGAAAAAGACCCTAACCATATTAAAGTGGGCGTGATTGTGGGTGCGGAACAGCAGGTCGCTGAAGTCGCCCAGAAAGTAGCCAAAGAGAAATACGGTCTGGATGTTGAACTGGTGACCTTCAACGACTATGTGTTGCCGAACGAAGCGCTGAACAAAGGCGATATCGATGCCAACGCCTTCCAGCACAAACCGTACCTCGATCAGCAGATTAAAGACCGTGGTTATAAGCTGGTTTCCGTGGGCAACACCTTCGTTTACCCCATCGCTGGCTACTCCAAAAAAATCAAATCGCTGGATGAACTGCAGGAAGGCGCGCAAATCGCTGTCCCGAACGATCCGACCAACCTGGGCCGTTCTCTGCTGCTGTTGCAGAAAGTGGGTCTGATCAAACTGAAAGACGGCGTGGGTCTGCTGCCGACCGTTCTCGATGTGACTGAAAACCCGAAAAAACTGAAAATTGTTGAGCTGGAAGCGCCGCAGCTGCCGCGTTCACTGGATGATGCGCAGATTGCTCTAGCAGTGATCAATACCACCTACGCCAGCCAGATCAACCTGACGCCGGCAAAAGACGGCATCTTCGTGGAAGACAAAGATTCCCCGTACGTAAACCTGATCGTGTCTCGTGAAGATAATAAAGACGCTGAAAACGTGAAGAAATTCGTGCAGGCTTACCAGTCTGACGAAGTGAACGACGCAGCGAACAAAACCTTCAACGGCGGTGCAGTTAAAGGCTGGTAATTTTCCCCTGCGGGCGAGTACAACATAAATATTCAGGACGGGCGCATGCCCGTCTTGTTATTTGTGCAAGCACCTGATTCAATAACCCACGTTTTGATCATAATTGAGGATAAATTATGCGTGCTTTACCGATCTGTTTGCTGGCACTGATGGCGAGCGGCTGTTCAATGATAAGCAGATCCCCTGTTGAACCTGTCAAAAGCACGGCAGCGCCGGCAAAAGTCGAGCCTGCGAAACCGCAAGCGCCTCGCCCTGCCCCCGTCAGAATTTACACCAATGCGGAAGATCTGGTTGGCAAACCATTCCGTGATTTAGGGGAAGTGAGCGGCGAATCTTGCCAGGCCTCGAATCAGGACTCACCGCCGAATATTCCTACCGCACGCAAACGCATGCAGATTAACGCCTCCAAAATGAAAGCCAACGCCGTCTTACTGCACAGCTGCGAAGTAACCAGCGGTACCCCGGGTTGCTACCGCCAGGCCGTGTGCGTAGGTTCTGCGTTAAAAGTCTCTGCCAAATGAGTCAGTTCTGCCTCGAGCAGATAGGCGTTATTCGTTCGCCCTATAAAGAGAAGTTCGCGGTCCCCCGTCAGCCTGGCCTTGTGACCAGCGGGGGCGGCGAACTTCATCTTATCCCGCCTTACAATAACCCCGATGCGGTGCGTGGCCTCGAAGGCTTCAGCCACATCTGGGTGATATTTATTTTCCATCAAACGATGGAAGGCGGCTGGCACCCTACCGTGCGTCCTCCCCGGCTGGGCGGCAATGCGCGGATGGGCGTCTTCGCGACCCGCTCCACCTTTCGACCTAACCCGGTCGGCATGTCGCTGGTGTCGCTAGACGGGATCCGCTGCCATAAAGAGGAAGTCGTACTGAAACTGGGCGGACTGGACCTGGTTGACGGTACGCCGGTTATTGATATCAAACCCTACTTGCCGTTCGCGGAAGCGCTGCCGGAAGCCCGCGCAGGTTATGCGCAACAGGCACCCGATGCGGCGATGCCTGTCTTTTTTGCTCCCGACGTGCAACAACAACTGCGCCAGCTTCAGCCGCGTTACCCGCACCTTGAACAGTTTATTCGGGAAGTCTTAGCCCAGGATCCGCGCCCGGCTTACCGTAAAACGGAAGATCCCGGGAAAAACTATGCGGTGTGGCTGCTGGATTTTAATGTCCGCTGGCGAGTCACTGATACCGGTTGCGAAGTGTTTGCCCTCGAAGCACGTTAATTTCGCGCCCTCTCTTTTTGCAACCCGGCCTCGCTGGTAAACTAATTCACTTTACTTAAGTCAGGCCATTTGCCTGTATCTGAACCATCTAATGGAATCGTAATAATGCGTACTAGCCAATATATGCTCTCCACTCTGAAGGAGACACCCGCCGACGCCGAGGTCATCAGCCACCAGCTGATGCTGCGCGCCGGGATGATCCGCAAGCTCGCCTCCGGGTTATACACCTGGCTGCCGACTGGCCTGCGCGTCCTGAAAAAAGTCGAAAATATCGTGCGTGAAGAGATGAATAACGCCGGTGCTATCGAGGTGTCGATGCCAGTGGTTCAGCCGGCAGACCTGTGGCAGGAGAGCGGGCGCTGGGAGCAGTACGGCCCGGAATTATTACGTTTTGTCGATCGCGGCGAGCGTCCGTTTGTCCTCGGCCCGACGCATGAAGAAGTGATTACCGATCTGATCCGTAATGAACTGAGCTCGTATAAACAATTGCCGCTCAACTTCTTCCAGATCCAGACCAAGTTCCGCGACGAAGTTCGCCCGCGTTTCGGCGTAATGCGCTCGCGCGAATTCCTGATGAAAGATGCGTACTCTTTCCACACATCTCAGGAATCTCTGCAGGCGACCTATGACGCCATGTACGAAGCGTACAGCAAAATTTTCACCCGTATGGGATTGGATTTCCGTCCGGTTCAGGCAGATACCGGTTCTATCGGCGGCAGCGCATCGCATGAATTCCAGGTGCTGGCACAGAGCGGCGAAGACGACATCATTTTCTCCGACAGCTCCGACTATGCCGCCAATATCGAACTGGCTGAAGCCGTTGCGCCAGCAACGCCGCGCGCTGCTGCAACGCAGGACATGCATCTGGTGGATACGCCGAATGCTAAAACCATCGCCGAGCTGGTTGAGCAACATAACCTGCCGATTGAAAAAACCGTTAAAACCCTGCTGGTTAAAGCGGTTGAAGGCAGCGCTTACCCTCTGGTCGCACTGCTGGTACGTGGCGATCACGAACTGAATGAAGTGAAAGCCGAGAAGCTGGCCCAGGTCGCAAGTCCGCTGACCTTCGCCACCGAAGCGGAAATTCGCGCCATCCTGAACGCAGGCCCGGGATCGCTTGGTCCGGTGAACATGCCGATTCCGGTAGTGATTGACCGTTCCGTTGCAACGATGAGCGATTTCGCCGCCGGTGCGAATATCGACGGCAAACACTACTTCGGCATTAACTGGGATCGCGATGTGGCGACGCCGGAAGTGGCGGATATCCGCAATGTGGTGGCAGGCGATCCAAGCCCGGACGGTCAGGGTACGCTGCTGATCAAACGTGGTATTGAAGTGGGCCACATTTTCCAGTTGGGTACCAAGTATTCTGAAGCGCTGAAAGCGTCCGTTCAGGGCGAAGATGGCCGCAACCAGACCCTGACTATGGGCTGCTACGGTATCGGCGTCACCCGCGTGGTGGCTGCCGCTATCGAACAGCATCACGACGAGCGCGGAATCGTGTGGCCGGACGCTATCGCGCCGTTCCAGGTCGCGATCCTGCCGATGAACATGCACAAATCTTTCCGCGTTCAGGAACTGGCGGAAAAACTGTATAGCGAACTACGTGCGCAGGGTATTGAAGTCCTGATGGATGACCGCAAAGAGCGCCCGGGCGTGATGTTTGCCGATATGGAACTGATCGGCATTCCGCATACCGTGGTGATCGGCGATCGTAACCTCGATAGCGACGAGATCGAATATAAGTATCGTCGTGAAGGCGAGAAGAAAATGATTAAGACCGGGGAGATTGTGAATTACCTGGTCAGCCAGATTAAGAAGTAATCCTCACGCCCTGCTGATGCAGGGCGTTTTTTTATGATGTGATCAATCGTCGCAATCGGCACCCGGTTTGAATGCGCCCGGGTTATCCGCTACCAGTGTTTTCTGCATCGCCCCGCTATCCGGATTCGCCTGCAATATAAAATGCCCTTCGACGTGCAATAACACCGGTTTGGTTTCGCCTTGCTGCGCCGCGGCAAAGCCACGCTCCAGCTGCGCGTTATTCATCACCGGGAAACGCTTGCCGGTGGCGCAATCTGTAAACACCGCGGCATCTGCCATATAAAAATAGAGGCCTTTCATCGCCATAGGGGTAACGGGTAAGGCGGCCCTGGAGGGTGTCAGGGTGTAATTAAGGGTGGACTCAATCGGGTTGCCGTCACGATCGAGCATCTCAAGATTTTCGCCCTTCACGCGGAAATAGTACTTTTCACCATTCGTATCGGTAAGCACCAGTTTGTCTGCGGTTCGCGCCCATTTTCCCCAGGAGGCAAACTGAGTCGGCTGCGGCGCGCCCTGATAGCGCTGATTCATTACCCACGAACCATCTTTTTCCAGAAACAACGCGGTATCGATCCCTTCGCAATCCGCACAGGGCAACAGCCCCCGGAAGTTTTGTTGCATTGCTTTGGCTTCGAGCGGTTGCACCGCCTGCAAAGACCGGACCTCGTTTCGGTTATTACATCCCATCAATAAAAACATCCCGCAGGCAACGGCTGCGGTTAAAAGTGGAGTGTTTGCCATCATGTCCCTGATTTTCACTATTCGTAGCCTCAGTTAATCGGGCGAGCGTCGAATTTTTGCACGTAGCGCTTTTGTTGTGGATTTTTGCGCTTTTGACGTTAAACGCCGTTCTTTTGACGCACGCGTCGGTCTTGTTGCTTTTCGATGCTTTTGAACAGCGGTAAGTTCCCGAATGAGCGCAATAAAGCGTGAAAGCGCCGCTTCGCGGTTCATCTCCTGGCTGCGATATTCCTGCGCCTTAATCACCACGGAGCCTTCAGCGGTGATCAGATGGTGGCTCGCCGTCAGAAGCCGCGCTTTAACAGACTCAGGCAGGCTCGATGCGGCGATATCAAAACGCAAATGAATGGCCGTCGATGTTTTATTAACGTGTTGTCCGCCCGCGCCCTGCGCACGGATCGCGGTTAACGTTACTTCATCATCGGGAATGGAAAGCGTGTGTGAAATTACAATCATTCAGGCTGGTGCCAGTTTTCCAGAGTGATTTCCAGATTATTCTCACCTTCCGATAACCAGATTAACCCGTCCTGTAACGTGGCCTGAATGGACATGCTGCGGGAAGCCAGCGCGCTGAGCTTTGCCAGTTGGCCATCATCGAGATACCAGACGGTGAGATTTGCATACTGACGGAATTTGCTTTGGTTTTGCTGCCGCCAAATCTCCGCCGCACGACTATTGTAGGTAAACAGCGCCACCTGTGCCGCCTGACTACAGGCCTTTTTCAGGCGACGCTCATCCGGCAGGCCAAGCTCTACCCACAAATCGATGCCCAAATAATCATTGCGCAGCCACACTTCCGGCTCGTCTTCGGCGCTGAGCCCGCGGGTAAATTGCAGCCGCTCATCCGCGTACTTTATCCACGCCAGTAAGCGCAGCATCAGACGTTCTTCAGTTTCTGAAGGATGGCGGGCCAGCGTCAGGTTGGCATCCAGAAACTGGTTTCTGTCCATGTCAGCAACATTCACGGTTGCTTTATAAATTGTTGCTTTTAATGCCATAGATCCCCCGGAAAATCAATCGGCGGCTATTGTAGCGAAAATAGCGGCGCGGCGCCCGCACCGCCTTAGGCTGCCAACAGAATTCCCTGCTATCAGTGTTAATCACGCCAGGATGAGTGTGGTATAGTCACCTTGCTAAACAGAGTTAATATTCGTAGGCTTAGACTTGCATCCCACGATTCAGTCTGTAGTCAGGACGCTGACAGGAGGGCATGTGGAAAAGTATTGTGAGTTAATTCGCAAGCGTTATGCCGAAATAGCGAGCGGCGATTTGGGATACGTCCCCGACGCGCTGGGTTGCGTACTAAAAGTTTTGAATGAAATGGCCTCAGATGACGCCCTTTCTGAGTCGGTCAGGGAAAAGGCGGCGTATGCTGCCGCGAACTTACTGGTGAGCGATTATGTCAATGAATGAAACTTATCAACCCATCAATTGTGATGATTATGACAATCTCGAACTCGCCTGCCAGCATCACCTGGTTTTGACGCTGGAATTGAAGAGTGGGGAAGTATTGAAGGCGCAAGCCAACGATCTGGTTTCTCGTAAAAACGTCGAATACCTGATAATCGATGAAGCCGGTGCCTCACGCGAAGTTCGCCTCGATAAAATTGCCAGCTTCAGTCACCCGGACATTGGAACCGTGGTAGTCAGCGAAGGCTAGTCAAACGCCGAAAAAACATGGGCAGCCCAATGGCTGCCCTTTTTTATGGCTTCTGGCTGGCGTAATACGCCGCCAGGTTATCGATATCTTCGTCAGACAAGCCGCTCACATAGGCTTTCATCACTTCCGCCTGCCCGCCGCTGCGCTCGCCTTTTTTATAGGCATGGAGCGCGTGCGCCAGATACTCTTCATGCTGGCCAGCCAGATTCGGGTAAAGCGGGACAGAAACATTACCCGTCGCGCCATGGCAGGCAACACACATCATCGCTTTTTGTTCGCCCGCTTTCGGATCGCCTTTGGCCAGCACCGGCAGGCTACACGCCAGTAATCCTATTAATACTGCAGTACGCATCGTCATCCTTATTCTCCTTTCTGCCAGTCGATATGCCAGCATGCATGATCTTCAGCCTGCCCCTGGCGCGTCACGAAAATGCCCGGAGCGGCGATTAATTGCTCACCGTAAAACAATAGCGGCGTGGTATCCCGTTGCCAGGGCGGCACGGACAGTTCCTGCCACAGCTTCTTAAGGCTTCGGCCATGCTGACGACCAACAATGTGCCAGTTGCCTGGCGCATGAAAACGGACCGAAACCTGTTCATTATGATGCGGAGCCCGCACAGCATAGCCTGTCTGCGCCACGCGTAATATCCCTAATTCGAGTGGGAGTTTTAATGGCGCATAGGGAGGATGCCAGGACAGAACTTGCTTGCCCGGCGGTGTAATCCGTTTAACCCACCAGAGCTGCCCCTGATAACGCCGCACGTCGTACGCGCCAATTTGCAGGCGCGGCATCGCATCCTCCCGGCTTAGCGCCACTTCCTGCCAGATGCGTTCTAACATGCTTCGTGATGGCGGCGGCGCATTCAGCAGGAGTAACCAGCGGCGCAATAGCGCGTTACGGCGCACGGTGCTGACGCTGTGTAAAGGCGTGAGCGTCAGGCTGCCGTCCGGCGTGACTAACGAGGCCAGTTCATCGGCCAGCAGTTCATCCAGCAAGGCTTCCTGCTCGCCACACAGCGCCGCACTACGCGCCACGCTGCGAGAAAAATGCGGCCAACGCGCTTTCAGCAACGGCAGAATACGCAGACGCAAAAAATTGCGATCGTAGCGATCGTCCTCGTTACTGTCGTCGTCGATCCAGTGAAGTTGATGCCTGCGGGCATAGTCTTCAAGTGTGCCCCGCGATACCGACAAAAGCGGACGCAGCAGGAGATTATCGCCAAATGCCAGCGTCTCCGGCATCGCTGCCAACCCGGCCGGACCGCTGCCGCGCTTCAGCGCCAGAAGCAAGGTTTCGCATTGATCGTCAAGATGCTGGGCGGTGACCAGCGCTTCTCCCGGTCTGATAATTTGCCTGAAAGCGTCATAGCGGGCTTTGCGCGCCTGTGCCTCGACCCCTGACCCATCGTCGCACAACGTGATGCGAATCACGTCAAGCGGCACTCCCCATTGCGTACACAGCGCCTGGCAGTGCGCCGCCCAGTCATCAGCAAACGCGCTAATGCCGTGATGAATATGCACTGCACGCAGTTGCAAGCCGTGCTGCTGACGCAACATCACCAGCTGGTGAAGCAGAACGGTGGAGTCCAGCCCGCCGCTAAAGGCAACCAGCAGTGTGCGATATTCCTTCAACAACGGCGGTAAAAGTAAATCCGGTGATTGCATACTCATCGTCAGGGATGGTTTCAGAAAGATAGCGGCACGTTAATCGCTGCGACGCAGTCAATCAAGTAGTAACGCCACGTAAACCGGGTTTCACGAGCTCTGTCGCACGATCGTTGCAACAACGAGACAAAAAAGGAGGCAATTTCTGCCTCCTTACTGTTATTTGTCTTTTAACACCTTAACGACATAGCGACCGTCCGGTTGGCGATATGCGCCGTGAATATCCGTCTCGAAGCCGGGATAATGCGCGCCGGTCTCACAGAGCAGTTGCAGGAACTCAAGGATCGGCCGGCTTTCTTCGGTGATCATTTCCCCCGGCATGACCAGAGGAACACCCGGAGGATACGGCAAAATCATATTGGCGTTTACGCGGCCAATACACTCATCCAGCAATACCTCTTCGACATTGCCGCGCAGTTCCTGCTGGAATGCGTGGTAAGGCGTCATGATCATCGTGGGTAACACATCAAATGCGCGATACATGAGATCAGGCAAATTATGGCGCTCCACTAATCGATGAATATTTTCGGCCAGCTCCTGAATGCGCATTGTTTCATAAAATTCCGGCGCTTCCTGATAGAGGGAAGGCAGCATGTTTTTCACCCGAAGGTTCAAATCAAACGCCCGTTTAAACTCGGTTAACGCCCGCAGCAAACTGAGTGCTTTCGTTTTATCTATCCCAATACTGAACAGGAAAAGCAGGTTATACGGCCCGGTTTTTTCAACAATGATCCCGTGTTCATCAAGGTATTTGGCGACAAGACTGGCCGGAATGCCAAACGGTTCCATCCTGCCATCTTTACCCATCCCCGGCGTCAAAATCGTCACCTTAATGGGGTCAAGATACATATGATCGTTATCGATATTATGAAAGCCATGCCAGGCGCTGTCTGAACGTAACGGCCAGCATTCCGCCTGATCGATATGATCGGGTTGCCAGATATCGAAGAACCAGCCATCGCATTCATTACGCAGCCGCTTTATCTCTTTGCGAAACTTAATCGCACGCTGGATGGAGGCGTCGATGAGGCGTTTACCGGCGTTGCCTTTCATCATTGCCGCGGCGGTTTCTGTGGAGGCGACAATGCCGTAATGCGGCGATGTGGTGGTATGCATCATGTAATTTTCATTGAAGGTCGCTTCATTAATGTCGCCCTTCACATGAATCATCGAGGCCTGGGAAAACGCAGCCAGTAATTTATGCGTGGACTGGGTTTCGAAGATCACCTTCCCGTCGATACGCTTACCGCTCATTCCGCACTTACCCTGATAAACAGGATGGAAGTTGGTATAAGGTACCCAGGCTGAATCAAAATGGATGGATTTAACGTCCAGCGTTTCCTTAATAAAGTCGGTGTTATAAAGCAGGCCATCGTAGGTGGAATTAGTAATGACCGCATGTGATGGCCAGGTTGCGCCAGGCGTAGCGTTAACCCGTCTGGCGAGGGTTTCGCGCTGAAATTCATCCTGCGGGATCCCCCCAAGAATGCCGTAAGCATTGCGGGTGGGGCGTAAATAGATCGGGGTAATGTCCGTCATCATCATCAGATGCGTCAGCGATTTATGACAGTTTCTGTCGATAAGCACCGTGCTTCCCGCATGCGCGGCGTACATGCCGACGATCTTATTCGCCGTCGAGGTCCCATTGGTCACCATATAGCTTCGGTCAGCATTAAATACCCGCGCAATGTACTCTTCTGCTTCTTTATGAGGGCCGCTGTGATCCAGTAATGAGCCTAATTCGGATACCGAAATAGAAATGTCGGATTTCATGGTGTTCGGTCCGAAAAAGTCATAGAAAAGGCAACCTACCGGGCTTTTCTGAAATGCGGTGCCGCCCATATGTCCCGGGGTGCAAAAGGTATACTTCCCTTCCCGGGCGTATTTAAACAGCGCACGCGTTAACGGCGGCAAAATTGTATCGATATACTCATCCGTACTTTGCTTAATTTTCGCCGCAATTTCTTCCGCAGCACCCAGCGCATACTCGAAAAAGCGTACCTGCATACGTAAATCATTAAGGCTTACATCAAGCGTGGAATAGGTATTCGCGAAAGCATAAACCGGCATGTATTCGTTGAACTTGCTTATCTCTTTACACAATTCGAGGTTATATTTATCCCAGTCAAAAATTACGCCGCAAAGTCTGGCGTTATTTTCGATAAGTTTTAATAAATCTTCCCGATCATTGGGGTAAACCAGACGAAAGCCTTGTTTTTCCAGGGCCTTGTGTAATTCAGCAACAGGCGCCTCTTTAAAATAAACGCCCATATGATTCATAATAGCAATGCAATTCATGATTAAACTCCAGATATAATTATCCCTTCCCGTCAGGCATATGCAGGGAAAGAAAGAATTCGGTGCGGTGTGCGAAATAAAGCGTTAATAGTTCAGAAAGAGGTAAGCTGGCTTTGATGCATTTTGCGGCCATAAAACATCAGAATAATCAGGCTGACCACGAATGTGCCTGCCAGTTCTGCGGTTTCGGCACCGATAAGAGCAATAAAGCAAAAACAGCATCCCAGAAATGAAGCAATAAGACTGGCGGTATTACGGAAATTCATGCCTTCATAACGAATTAAATCAACGCAGGAATAAAAGTAAGGAAGCATGGTTAACAGAACCGCAATACCGGTTAACTCACCAAATAAATCTGATGCTTTCCCGCCGCTGGAATCCAGGACCATTATCAGCAGCATCAGCACTGTCATTTGAATACCGGCGAGGAAAAGCCCCTTTTTCGGTATACCGTTGCTGTCCAGCTCGCCATAAATTTTCGGGAAGTTACCATCGTCTGCCGCGCGCTGTCCGGCCTGCCCCACTAACATCATCCATGAGCCGAGCGAAGTCAGGCACGCAAATGCGGTGAAAGCGGATACCACCGGTGCGGCCCAGGTGCCGAACATTGTCGATGCGCTTACCGCAAACGGCGCGCCGGAACTGGCCATCTGGGATGCCGGATACATGCCCGCTATGACCTGCGTTGCCGCGATATAAACCAACCCTGCGAGGCAGGTGCCTGTCATGGTCGCCAGCGGAACCGTGCGTCTGGGGTTCTCCACGATCCCCGTACTGACGGCTGCAGACTCCACACCCACAAAAGCCCACAGGCAGAGCAGAATACTTTTAAATACTGCATGGACATCAGTGGCGTGCGAGGTATTCCAGTTTGCTTTATAGATGGCGACATCAAACCAGTGCCACCCCACGACGGCGGTCAGCACTACGGGGATGAGCACTAACACTAAACCTATTGTGGTCAGTCGGCTTACCCAACTTCCGCCCAGCATATTGATGAAAGTGAATACCCAGACAATAGCAATACAGGCAACACCTGCCGGTATCGGCTGACTTAATACCGGGAAAAACGTAGAAAGGTATGACACCGCAGTAATGCCGATGGCCAGGTTGCCAATCCAGTTGGCATGGTAATAAAGCACGCCGGTCTGAAAACCAAACGCCGGAGATATTTCTCCGGCATAGGCAATAGGCCCGCCCTGCTGGGGGTTCCTGATTGCAAGACGCGCATAAACATAAGCCAGCGATACCGCGCCCAGGAGTGATATGCCCCATCCCCATAAGGCGATACTCCCGATACTTGCAAGGTTAGCGGGTAATAACGCGATACCGCTCCCCATCATGTTTCCGGCCACGACTCCCGTACAGGCAAACAGCCCAATCTTTTTGACTGAACTCATTGTTCTCTCCAGATGGAACAAATAAACGATGCATCAACGTTAATAACCTTGCGCATCAACCGTGAGCCGGAACAGTAAGCAATATCGGACGTAAATACCTCAGGGTTAGATAAAATAAATATCCCTGCCGAAAAAATGACATCTTTAGCATTACCGGATGGTATAAATAAAGGTGGACCTACCCTTCAGCACTCTCAATAAAGCGTGCCAAATAAGGGGTGATATTTTCAGGGGACGTTTGAAAAATACTGTTTTTTATCCAGTACAACGTATTATTACCAGGCCGCAAATTGAAAGCGGTAATATAAGCATCGGCGGCCAGACGATTAGCGCCCTCCATTTCATAAACCTTGCCAAGAAAGATATAATTCATCCATGACATTTCCAGGCTGATAGCTTTATTTATTGCTATCCCGGCTTGATCCACTTTCCCTTTGTCGAGCAGATCAATTGTCTTGATTTGATAATAAATTGCACTATCGGTAATGGCTGGCAGCGAATCGACCCGTGCGATATTCTGATTGAGTTCCGTTAATTTTTGACCATCAAAGGGTTGTAATAAATGGCGCAATAAATCAATCAAGGTTTTTTCTGCGAACGCATACGTGTAATCAGGCCAACGTTGAACAACCTCACCCAGCATGGCGCTTGCGGCGTTCAATGAGTCGATATCGCCATTAAGCATCGCATGATAAGCGAGATAATACTGCTGCATCGCTTTGCCCTGAGTGGGCAAACTCATCGTCAGCGCCTGCGTCATTTGTGCGGGCCAGGTCTGTTTGAGCGCGCCGGAAAGCGTACTGAGCAGGTCGGCTACAATAATTAGCTGATTATCGTTGGTAATAAAATACCGCTTTTCAAACATCATGGCCTGTTGGGCGTTATCAAAGAGCCGAACAGACATAAAACACTGCTGGGCGCGGTAATGCCGTTTATTAACAAAAGAGACGGTTAACGTTTTGCCGGAACTGCTGAGATCGTTAAAAGGATAATTGGTTTTATCATGGACAAAAAATGTCGAAAAGGTATTTAACAAGGTAGTCATCAGGTTACTTACGCCTGCCACATACGCTTTCTGTGAGGCCCAGTTGCTGCATGCGCTGCCATTTTCAACGCGAATATCGATATCCCGTGGGTTTAACATTAACTGCCGGTTGGTCAGTGGCGCACCAGGGCGTAGCGTCGCTAAGCCAATCATCGTGACACAAGAGCCTAGCGCCAGAAAGAACAGCAGCCATACCCACAGGCTACGACGTAATAATTTTTGGCATAATGATGGCGCAAACCGTTGCGGTGACGCGTTAAGTAAACCCGGCGTAATCTCAACCACGACAGGTTCTGGAAGTGTATGTTCGGTAACGGCCCCCTTTTTTTCCTCATCGGTTAACCATTTCACTGCCGCAGTGAGTTTATAGCCCCGTTTAGGCACCGTAATAATGTATTCCGGGCTGGCCTCTTCCCCATCCTTTAATGATTTGCGTAATTCAGAGACACACTGCGTGACAACATGATTGGTAACAATATTGCGCGTCCAGACATTCTCAATTAATTCATCCCGACTGAGCACCACATCAGGATGGTGCGTAAAATAGAGCAGCAGGTCGATTAATCTGGGTTCAAGGATAAGCTGTCGACCATCACGTGCAATTTGATTGACAGAGGGCGTGACCAACCAGTCTCCAACTTTCACCACCGCTTGCTGCATGACAACCACTCCCAACGAATTAAAGAAATCGTGCGTTTCATAAAGCGAATCTCTAAGAAAAGTATTACGAATGTTAAATTCCCTGCGTTTTGCGTGTTATGCCGCCCTGGTGTGATGCAATATTGTTTTCCTTCCTCTGATTACAGTCTGCTTATTAATTGCCGCGATGATTACAATTGCGGGACACCGAAAATCGTTAATATCGGGAAAAAATCAAACTGGATGAATCAATCACTGATTTCAAATTTACATATTCGCGCTATAAATTCAAAGATAATTGATAAAAATGAGAAACAAATGATGATGTCATTAAACGAATACATTCAATTTACCATGTCAATTTATTGTCAACATCATAGATTTCAGAGGGTTAAAGAGGGAAGGACTGGTGGAAAACAGCAGAAGAAAGGCGATTAGGTTAATCAAACAGGCATAAAGGCATTTTAAATACTCATAGAATCTTATAAATACATTCACAATAAAAATGAACCGAAACGGTGCGTTCCTGTTCACTTATTATGATTGCCTTTCTGGTCTTTATTGCACCGGGTATTGAGATTTTATTTTGACTCTCTTATTTCGCGCTCGGAACGAAAGTATTCATTGAAACTGGATATCTGGTTTAAGGCATTATTCGGAGATCGCTTACTGCTATTTTCCGAATAACGGCAGGCGGTAATGATTACCTTTTTCAGATAATCATTACCCTGATTGCAGTAATTCACTCCGGCGTCGAAGTTATTCCTCATACAGCTCCAGCGGCAACCCATCCGGATCGTTAAAGAAGGTAAAGCGCTTATCAGTGAAGGGATCGACGCGGATGGGTTCACAGGCAACGCCCCGGGACTCGAGATGCGCCACCGCCTTATCGAGATTAGCGACGCTGAAGGCTAAATGACGCAGGCCACAGGCTTCCGGGCGACTCGGGCGCGCCGGTGGAAAGGGGAACGAAAACAGTTCGATAACGTACTGGCCGTTAAGCGCCAGATCGCCCTTCCAGGAATCACGCTCCTCCCGATAGGTTTCAAACTGCAGCGTGAAACCCAGAATATCGCAGTAAAAGGCCTTACTGCGCGCATAGTCCGTTGCGATAATCGCGATGTGATGAACCTTACTTAAACCCAGCATAATCTCTCCTTTTATGAGGTGCTGACTGGCGCACCCTCGCTACTGTTTTAAAACCCTGACCCGATAAATGCCATCTTCACCGCGTTTCGCGCCGTGAATATCCGTTTCAAAGCCAGGATAGTGGCGGCCTATTGAGCAGAGCATTAACAGGAAATCGAGCACCGCACGGCTTTCAGCGGTAACCCGTTCGCCCGGCATCACCAGCGGTACGCCCGGAGGATACGGCAGGATCATATTCGCGGAAACCCGATTAATCAGATTATCCAGTTCTACGGTTTCGATATTGCCTTTGACCTGTTGTTGATACATCTGGTGTGGCGTCATCTCCATTTCCGGTAGCACATCGAAAGCCTTGAGCATCAGTTGCGGCAGGTTGTGCTGTTTGATCAGGTTATGGATCCCCTGGGCAAGCGTCTGGATCCGCATGTTGCGATAAAAATCCGGATCTTCTGCGTACAGATCGGGCAGCATATTTTTAACGCGCAGGTTTAGATCGTAGGCGCGTTTAAACTCCATCAAACCGCGCAGCAATCCCATGGCCCGGGTTTTGTCGATCCCGATACTGAACAGAAACAGCAAATTATACGGGCCCGTTTTCTCCACCACGACGCCACGTTCATCCAGGAATTTTGCCACCAGCGCGGCCGGGATCCCCTCCTCTGCCATATTGCCCAGCTCATCCATACCCGGGGTGAGGATGGTCACTTTCACCGGATCGAGGAACATGTGATTTTCATCGGTTCGGGTAAATCCGTGCCAGTCTTCACCGGGCGCGATCGGCCAACATTCGGCGTCTTCAATCGCTTCCGGTTGCCAGATATCGTAAAACCAGCCGTCAGCCTCCTGACGCAGTCGCTGTATCTCTTTACGGAAATGAAGCGCACGCTCAACGGAGCGGTTGATCAGCCGTTTACCCGGATTACCGCGCAGCATCGCTGCCGCCGTCTCGATGGAGGCCACCAACGGATAGCTCGGTGATGTGGTGGTGTGCATCATATAGGCTTCGTTAAACGTTTCTTCGTCGTAGTCGCCTTTAATATGGATTAGCGAGGCCTGAGAAAACGCCGCCAGCATTTTGTGCGTCGACTGGGTTTCAAAAATGACTTTACCCGGCGTACGCTCGCCGCTCATACCGCTCTTGCCGTTATAGATAGGATGAAAATGGGTGTACGGCACCCAGGCGGAGTCAAAATGGATCGACGGCACATCCAGGGTCTGCTTAATCCAGTCGGTGTTATACAGCAATCCGTCATACGTTGAATTGGTGATGACCGCGTGAACGGGCCACTGCGCATCAGGGATATCGCGCACTTTTCGGGCGATGGATTCACTGGAAAATTCCTGCTTCGGGATGCCGCCCAGAATGCCCAGCGCGTTACGGGTCGGCTTCATCCACAGCGGGATGATGTCGCTCATCATCAGCAGATGGGTCAGTGATTTGTGGCAGTTACGATCCACCAGCATAGTGCTGCCCGCAGGGGCGGCGTACATGCCGACAATTTTGTTCGACGTTGACGTGCCATTGGTGACCATATAGCTCTGTTCAGCGCCAAAGGTGCGGGCCACGTACTCTTCCGCTTCAAGATGCGGCCCGGTATGGTCAAGCAACGATCCCAGTTCGGTCACTGAAATCGATACATCGGATTTAAGCGTATTGGCGCCAAAGAAATCGTAAAACAGGCAGCCCACCGGGCTTTTCTGGTATGCCGTGCCCGCCATATGGCCCGGTGTGCAGAATGTATATTTACCTTCGCGCACATAGTTAAATAGCGCACGGGTAAACGGCGGCGTAATCGCCTCTACATATTCATCCGTATACTGGCGAATACGCTGGCCGATTTCGTCTGCTGCGCCCAGGCCGTATTCAAAAAACCAAATCGCCATGCGCATCTCATGAGCGCTGACGTCCATTGTTGAGTGGGTATTGATAAAGGCATACAGCGGCAGGTATTCATTCAGATCGTTGATGTCGCTACATAACTCAATGCCGTGTTCATCCCAGTCAAAAATCACGCCGCAAATACGTGGGTTATGCTCAATCAGTTTAAGGAGATCAAGATTGTTTTTTGGCCAGATTATCTGAAAGCCCTGCCCTCGCAGCGCCTGCTCCAGCTCCTGTAGCGGTTCGTCTTTGTAGTAAACCCCTTGCGGTCCCATAATGGCTATAATATTCAACGCTCACCTCCTGGCAAAATACATCCCTAAGCATAGTTGACGCAGCCCACGCACCGTACCGGGAATAAAAAAAGGGCCGCTTTCGCGACCCCTTTTCGGAATAACTGCCCGCTGATTAAGCGTAGCCGTAGCTCATCAGACGCTGATAACGACGATCCAGCAATTCCTCTTTGCTCAGCACATCCAGATCGGCCAAATCCGCCAGCAACTGCGCTTTCAGCGATTCCGCCATCGCTTCCGGATTACGGTGCGCGCCGCCAAGCGGTTCCGGGATCACGGTATCGATCAGTTTCAGTTCTTTCAGACGCGGCGCAATGATGCCCATCGCATCTGCGGCGATAGGCGCTTTATCGGCGCTTTTCCACAGAATCGACGCACACCCTTCCGGCGAAATAACCGAATAGGTGCTGTACTGCAACATGTTGACCTTGTCACCCACGCCAATCGCCAGCGCGCCGCCGGAGCCGCCTTCACCGATAACGGTGCAGATGACCGGGACTTTCAGGCGAGACATTTCACGCAGGTTACGGGCGATGGCTTCCGACTGTCCGCGCTCTTCCGCGCCGACGCCCGGATAAGCGCCCGGGGTGTCGATAAAGGTAATGATCGGCATATTAAAACGCTCGGCCATCTCCATCAGGCGCAGGGCTTTGCGATAGCCTTCCGGCGCAGGCATACCAAAGTTACGACGAATCTTCTCTTTGGTTTCACGGCCTTTCTGATGGCCAATAACCATCACCGGACGATCGCCCAGACGCGCAATCCCACCCACAATCGCTTTATCATCTGCAAAGGCACGGTCGCCTGCCAGCTCATCGAAATCATCGAAAGCCAGACGCAGATAATCGAGGGTATACGGGCGCTGTGGATGGCGCGCCAGTTGCGCAACCTGCCATGCTCCCAGGTCGGCGAAGATTTTACGCGTCAGTTCTACGCTTTTTTCACGCAGACGATGCACTTCTTCGTCGATGTTAATATCCAGTTTTTCATCCTGACGGCTCACTGCGGTCAGGGAATCGATTTTCGCTTCCAGCTCGGCAATCGGCTGTTCGAAATCAAGGAAATTCAGACTCATAATATTCCTGTATTAGTCAAACTCCAGTTCCACCTGCTCCGAACCAATCAGGCCACGCAAATCGTTCAGTAAACGATCGCTCGGAGAGACACGCCACGTTGCGCCAAAACGCAATCTCGCGCGTGCATCCGCCCTCTGATAGTAGAGATGTACTGGAATGGTTCCCGAACGATGGGGTTCCAGAGACTGACGGAGTCGGTTTAAAAGCTGGTCATCAATTTGCCTGTCCGTCAGCGAGATAGCAAGCCCGCGCGCATACTTTTCGCGGGCATCTGCAATGTCCATCACTTCGCGAGCGGTCATTTTAAGGCCTCCGCTAAAGTCATCAAAGCTGACCTGTCCGCTGACGATTAGGATCCGGTCTTGTTCCAGCAGATGCTGGTATTTTTCCAGCGCATCGGTGAATAACATCACCTCAAGCCGCCCGGAACGGTCATCTAACGTACAGATGCCGATACGATTGCCTCGCTTGGTGACCATAACCCGCGACGCAATCACAAGCCCCGCAGCCGTGATAACTTTACCACGCTCTGTCGGATGCATATCTTTCAGACGCATGCCACCGACATAGCGTTCAATTTCTTTCAGGTACTGGTTGATCGGGTGCCCGGTCAGATAAAGCCCCAGGGTTTCCCGTTCACCATCCAGTACCGTTTGTTCTGGCCATGGCTGGCAGTTGGCGTAGGATTTTTCAACCTGCTCCGGCTCTTCCGCCAGTACGCCGAACATATCCGCCTGCCCAATGGCTTCCGCTTTTGCGTGCTGGTCTGCCGCTTTTAACGCGTCGCCGAGTGAATTCATCAATGCGGCGCGATGCGGGCCAAGGCGGTCAAACGCCCCGGACATGATCAGTTTTTCAAGCACCCGGCGGTTGAGCTTTTTGGTATCGGTGCGTGCGCACAGATCAAACAGCTCGCGGAAATAACCACCCTGATTACGCGCTTCGATAATGGCCTCAATCGGCCCTTCGCCTACACCTTTGATTGCGCCGATGCCGTAAACAATCTCCCCGTCATCGTTAACGTGGAAATGATACAACCCGGAGTTAATGTCGGGCGGCAGGATCTTCAGCCCCATTCGCCAACATTCATCGACCAGGCCCACGACCTTATCGGTGTTATCCATATCCGCCGTCATGACCGCTGCCATAAACTCCGCCGGATAGTGCGCCTTCAACCAAAGCGTTTGGTAGGATACCAGAGCATAGGCCGCCGAGTGCGATTTGTTAAATCCATAACCTGCGAATTTCTCCACAAGGTCGAAGATTTTCATCGCCAGTTCGCCGTCAACGCCGTTATTCTTCGCGCCCTCTTCAAATACCGAGCGCTGCTTCGCCATTTCTTCCGGTTTCTTTTTACCCATGGCACGACGCAGCATGTCCGCGCCGCCAAGGGTATAGCCGGAAAGCACCTGGGCAATCTGCATTACCTGTTCCTGGTACAGGATAATGCCGTAGGTGGGCTCCAGAACGGGTTTCAGGCTTTCATGCTGCCATTGAATATCCGGATAGGAGATCGCTTCACGGCCATGCTTACGGTCGATAAAGTTATCCACCATGCCCGACTGCAACGGCCCCGGACGGAACAGGGCCACCAGTGCGATCATGTCTTCGAAACAGTCCGGCTGCAGGCGTTTGATCAGGTCCTTCATGCCGCGTGATTCAAGCTGGAATACCGCAGTCGTTTCCGAGCGTTGCAGCATATCGAAGCTTTTCTTGTCGTCCAGCGGGATCGCGGCGATATCAATCGGCTCCAGACCCTGCTTCGCCCGACGCGGGTTGATCATCTTCAGCGCCCAGTCGATGATCGTTAGCGTACGCAGCCCCAGGAAGTCGAACTTCACCAGGCCCGCGTATTCGACGTCGTTTTTATCGAACTGCGTCACCGGATGCTGGCCCATTTCGTCGCAGTAAAGCGGCGCGAAATCGGTAATTTTCGTTGGCGCGATCACCACACCGCCCGCATGTTTACCGGCGTTACGGGTCACCCCTTCCAGCTTGCGCGCCATATCGATCAGCGCTCTGACTTCTTCATCCGCCTCGTAAATTTCCGGCAATTGCGGCTCGGCTTCAAACGCCTTTGCCAGCGTCATGCCCGGGTCTGGCGGCACCAGTTTAGATATACGATCGACAAAACCGTACGGATGGCCCAGAACACGGCCAACGTCGCGAATCACTGCTTTCGCCGCCATGGTTCCGAAGGTGATGATCTGCGATACCGCTTCGCGGCCATACATCTCAGCAACGTGATCGATAACCTGGTCGCGTTTTTCCATACAGAAATCGACATCGAAGTCAGGCATGGAAACACGTTCGGGGTTGAGGAAGCGTTCGAACAGCAGGTCGAATTCCAGCGGATCGAGATCGGTGATCTTCAGCGCGTAAGCCACCAGCGACCCTGCGCCCGATCCACGGCCTGGCCCTACCGGCACGCCGTTGTCTTTCGACCACTGGATAAATTCCATTACGATCAGGAAGTAACCCGGAAAGCCCATCTGGTTGATCACCTGGAGCTCAATATCCAGACGCTCATCGTACTCAGGCCGACGTTTGGCGCGCTCCTCCGGGTCCGGGAATAAAAACTCCAGACGCTCTTCCAGCCCCTCTTTTGACTTCGCGACCAGGAAATCTTCCGTGGTCATATCCCCGGTTGGGAACTGCGGCAGGAAATATTCGCCGAGGCGCACCGTGACGTTACAGCGCCGGGCAATTTCGACGCTGTTTGCCAGCGCTTCCGGGATATCCGCGAACAGCTCGCACATTTCATCTTCGCTGCGCATATATTGCTGCGTCGAATAGTTGCGCGGGCGTTTGGGATCGTCGAGGGTGAAACCGTCATGAATGGCGACGCGAATCTCATGGGCGTCGAAATCGTCGGTATTAATAAAGCGCACATCGTTAGTGGCGACAACCGGCAGACCTTTCTCTTCCGCAAGGGCAACGGCGGCATGCAGATACCGCTCTTCGTCAGTACGTCCGGTGCGGATGAGTTCCAGGTAAAACCGATCGGCAAAGTGCTGCTGATAAAAGCTCAGGCATTGATCAACCAGCGCCATATTGCCACGTAGCAAACTCTTGCCCACATCGCCCTTACGCGCGCCGGAAAGCAGGATTAACCCGTCCCGGTGCTCAGCCAGCCAGTCGAGATCGATAAACGGTCCGGCAGCGCCGTACCCACGCTGATATGCGCGAGAAATAAGCAGGGTAAGGTTTTGGTAGCCGGTATTATCGGCGGCCAGCACCGTAAGCTCATTCAGTTCATCGCCCATGATCGGATTATGAACATTAAAATCAGCGCCGATAATCGGCTTCATACCTGCGCCGTGGGCACCCCCGTAAAACTTAACCAGACCGCACAGGTTGGTGAAGTCGGTGATCGCCAGCGCAGGCATACCCAAAGAGGCCGCCTTTTTTACCAGCGGTCCCGTCTTGGCAAGCCCATCGATCATGGAATAGTCACTGTGCACCCGCAGGTGTACAAAACGAGGTTCAGCCATCTCAGTATCCGATTAACTCTGTGCGCGGTGCTTATGACACCAGATTGAGGGCGCGTTTTACCGGCGCAAAACTGCGGCGGTGATGTTCGGTCGCGCCGTACTCGGCCAGCCGTTCCAGATGGAAGGCGGTAGGATAGCCCTTATGCTGAGCGAAACCGTACTGGGGAAAACTGCTGTCCAGCACGGCCATTTCCGCGTCGCGCGTCACTTTGGCAAGTATTGATGCTGCGCTAATTTCCGCCACCCGACTGTCGCCTTTAACCACTGCCATCGAGGGCATTGGGAGCGAAGGGCAACGGTTGCCGTCGATCAGCACATATTCCGGCGTAATTGCGAGTCCGGCAACGGCACGCTGCATTGCCAGCATGGTGGCATGAAGAATATTAAGTTCGTCGATTTCATGGGGTTCAGCCCGGCCAAGGCTCCAGCACAGCGCTTTTTCGGTGATTTCAGCGAACAGCGCCAGTCGGCGTTTTTCCGACAGCTTTTTGGAATCAGCAAGGCCAGTAACAGGACGGGCAGGATCCAGGATCACCGCCGCCGTGACCACTGCGCCAACTAACGGGCCGCGCCCCACTTCATCAACACCCGCAACCAGATGGGTATGCGGATAGGTAAATTCGATCATCGAGCCAACTCCAGTACTGCTTCCGCCGCCTGTTCATCAGCATTACAGCGAATTTGCTCATGCAACTGGCGGAAGGTTTCATGCATCTCTTCGCTTTTCGCGCCGCCATCCAACAAAGGCAGCAACGCAGCGCACAGGTTATCGGGAGTGCATTCATCCTGAAGCAGTTCTTTAACCAGCTCACGCCGCGCCAGTAGATTGGGCAGCGAAACATAATCCGTTTTAACCAGGCGCTTAGCCAGCCAGAAAGTGAAGGGTTTCATGCGATACCCCACCACCATCGGACATTTCGCCAGCATACATTCCAGCGCGGCGGTGCCGGAGGCCAGAAGCGCCGCATCGCTGGCGATCATCGCTTCACGCCCCATGCCATCCAACAGATGGACATGCATATCCGGCGCGACGTCCTGCTTAATTTTTTCAAATTGTTCGCGACGCTTCGGATTAACCAGCGGCACCACGACCTGTAAATCCGGGAAACGCTCGCGCAACAGTTGGGCCGTCTTCAGAAAGTCGGCGCTCAACATTTCCACTTCTGCTCCACGGCTACCGGGCAGTAGCGCCAGACAACGCGCATCGGCAGCAATGCCTAACGCGGCACGCGCCGCTTGTTTATCCGGATCAAGCGGCATCGCATCGGCCATGGTATGCCCGATAAAACGACAGGGAACATTAAATTTGTCGTAAAACGCTTTTTCGAAAGGCAGAAACGCAAGCACCAGGTCGGTTGCTCTGCCAATTTTGAAAACGCGTTTCTGTCGCCATGCCCAGACCGACGGGCTGACGTAATGAATGGTACGGATCCCGCGTTTTTTCAAATTCCCTTCAAGCGTGATATTGAAATCCGGGGCATCAATGCCGACGAAAACATCTGGCTTAAGCTCGGTGAAGCGGCGGGTAAGATCGGCTCGAATGTGCAACAGGCGGCGCAACCGGCCAAGCACTTCGACAACGCCCATGACGGCCAGCTCTTCCATTTCATACCAGGCTTCACATCCTTCAGCCTGCATACGTGGGCCTGCGACGCCGACGAAGCGGGCATCGGGAATACGCGCTTTTAACGCGCGGATCAACCCTGCACCAAGGATATCGCCGGAGGTTTCTCCGGCGACAAGGGCAATCGTTAAGGGACGCTTTTCAGCCATTAACGAATCAAACCACGGGTTGAGCGCTCAAAGAAATCCGTGAACGCTTTAACTTCGGGATATTGATTAGCCAGTTCGGCGATTTCCGGCTTCGCTTCATCCAGCGTTTTGCCGCTACGGTACAGTAATTTGTACGCGTTGCGGATCGCGGTGATCGCTTCACGGCTAAAGCCACGGCGTTTAAGCCCTTCGATGTTGACGCCAAATGGCGTCGCATGGTTACCCTGGGCAATCACATACGGCGGGACATCCTGCGCCACGCCGGAGCAGCCGCCAACCATAACGTGCGCACCAATAATGCAGAACTGGTGCACGGCGGTCATACCGCCAATAATCGCGAAATCGCCTAACGATACGTGCCCGGCCAACGTTGCGTTGTTCGCCAGGATGCAACGATCACCCACAGTACAATCATGCGCTACATGCGCGTTGATCATCAGCAGGTTGTCGCTGCCTACCTTCGTCAGACCACCGCCTTGCTCGGTTCCACGATGGATCGTTACGCTTTCGCGGATGCGGTTACGGTCGCCGATTTCCACTCGGGTAGGTTCGCCAGCATATTTGAGATCCTGGTTTACTTCTCCAATGGATGCGAACTGATAGATCTCATTATCACGGCCAATTTTGGTGTGGCCGTTAATGACGACATGAGACTTCAGTACTGTACCTTCACCGATCTCAACGTGTGGACCGACGATACAAAACGGGCCAATGTGAACATTCGCGCCGAGAACAGCGCCATCTTCGACAATGGCTGAGGGGTGAACAAAGGCAGTTTTATCAATCACGTATCAGGACTCCCTGCTGCGCGCACACATCATGGTAGCTTCGCAGACAACTTTGCCATCGACCAGTGCCACGCCTTTAAAGCGCGTCAGGCCACGGCGGGTTTTCTCAAAAGTGACTTCCATAATCATTTGGTCGCCCGGTACTACCGGACGCTTGAAGCGTGCTTCATCGATGCCTGCAAAATAGTAAAGCTCACCCGGTTCCAGTTTACCCACGCTTTTGAACGCCAGAATACCGGTGGCCTGCGCCATCGCTTCCAGAATCAGCACCCCTGGGAAAATCGGTTTACCAGGGAAGTGGCCCTGGAAAAACGGTTCGTTTACCGTAACGTTTTTTACTGCTCGCAGGAAGCGACCCTCTTCAAAGTCCAGCACGCGGTCCACCAGTAAGAAGGGGAAACGGTGCGGCAGAAGTTCTAAGATCTCTTCGATGTGCAGCGTATGAGTGTCAGTAGTCAAGATACTCGTCCTGTCTAAATATACTAAAGGGCAATAATAACACGGCCTGCGGCAATCCGGAGATAGCCGACAGGCCGCTAAACTTTTTCGTATGCAGGCGTTGGCCGTTGCGTATCAGTCTTCTTTAATGACTTTACGCTCAACAGCTTTCAGGCGTTTATTCATTTCATCAATGTTCATCACCAACGCGGCTGTCTTACGCCACACCTTATTAGGCTGTAGCGGAATACCTGAAGAGTAAACCCCAGGTTCAGAAATAGGACGCATCACCATGCCCATACCGGTCACAGTGACTTTATCGCATATTTCCATATGACCGTTAATTACGCTGGCACCGCCAATCATGCAGTAACGACCAATTTTCAGGCTGCCCGCCATAATGACGCCACCCGCAACTGCGGTATTGTCGCCAATCACGACGTTATGCGCAATCTGACACTGATTATCAATGATCACGCCATTGCCGATAATGGTGTCATCCAGCGCGCCGCGGTCAATCGTCGTACAAGCGCCGATCTCAACGCGATCGCCAATAATGACCCGACCGAGCTGCGGGATCTTGATCCAGTTGCCGCGATCGTTGGCATAACCAAATCCATCCGCGCCGATCACGGTGCTGGACTGGATCAGGCAGTGTTCGCCGATTTGGATCTCGTGGTATACCGTCACGTTTGCCCACAAACGTGAGCCTGCGCCGATACGCGTGTTTTTACCTACGAAGCATCCTGCACCGATAATCACGTTATCGCCCAGCTCTACGCCAGATTCGATAACCGCGTTAGCGCCAACAGAGACGTTGTTACCCAGCCGGGCGCTGGCGTCGATTACCGCACTGGGTGCAATATTCTGTGCCGGTTGCGGCGTGGTATCTAAAATTTGAGCCATGCGCGCGTAAGTCAGGTAGGGATTTTTTACTACCAGCGCGGCGCTTTTGGCAAAAGGCAGATCGTCAGCGGTCATCACGACAGCAGACGCCTGGCAGGCAGCCAGATGTTCACGGTAACGAGGATTTACCATGAAGGTGATTTGCCCCTCACCCGCAGATTGCATTGAAGCAACGCCGGTGATGACGATATCGCCATCACCGTGCAGTTCTGCATCCAACTGTTGGGCTAAATCAGCCAGTCGAATTGAAGGCATTAATTATTTGACCTGTTTCAGTACATCAGCAGTGATGTCTTTTACATCGCTACCGTTATAAACAACGGTGTTAGCATCCAGCACCAGATCAACATTCTGATCGGCTGCAACTTTCTTCACTGCCGCCTGAATGCGGGAAACCAGCTTGCCACGCTCTTCGTTTGAACGACGTGCGCGGTCCTGCTCAAATTGCTGAGCTTTGGTACCGAAAGCCTGGCGCTGAGCCATGATGTCTTTTTCCAGCTTAGTGCGCTCGCTCGCTTTCATCGTTGAGCCGTCACGTTGTAAACGCTGCATTTTCGCTTGCAGGTCGCCTTCCTGACGTTGCAGTTCGCTACCGCGGCTTTTGAACTCATTTTCCAGCGTTTTGGTCACGCCAGTAGTTTGAGCAACTTGCTGAAACAGACTTTGCATGTTTACCAGCGCAACTTTATCTGCTGCCTGAGCAGACGCCGCCATAACTAAACCGAGACCTGCAGCACATAACAACTTTTTCACAATAAACTCCTTACCATCCCATTAGTACCCGAAGGTACCGTTCTTTGCGTGGCCAGACGGGCATTACACCCGTCTCAAGTCATCGCTACACTGCTATTGCATTCCTTCGCAACAAACAATTACCAGGTTTTACCGATGTTAAACTGGAATTGTTCTGCTTTGTCTCCCTCGTACTTTTTAAACGGCTGAGCGTATGAGAATACCAACGGCCCTAAAGGGGACATCCATTGTAATGCCAGACCCGCAGACATGCGGATATTGCTTGGATCGCTGTAATCCGGTACGCCAGCGGCTTGCATCTGCGCGGTGTTATCCCAGTTGGTATCCCACACGGTACCGGCATCAACAAACAGCGAAGTCCGTACTGAATTCGCGTATTTTTCACTCAGGAACGGCGTTGGGGTGATAAATTCGAGGCTTGCAACCGCCATCGCGTTCCCGCCGACCGCATCATCAGAGTCACAGATGGAACCCTGAATGGTGTTATTACAGTTATTCTGGTTGTTGCCGCCGTAGTACACCGCTTTAGGACCGATGTTGTTCGACTGGAAACCACGTACGGTGCTTGAACCACCCGCATAGAAGTTTTCATAGAACGGCATTTCTTTACCGCCCAGCCCGTCACCATAGCCCCAGCGCGTACGTCCCAGCACCACCCACTTATGGTCTTCGTCAACCGGCACGTAGGTCGCCGTATCGACAGTCACTTTATAGAACTCGTTGTCTGAACCCGGAATGGTCACTTTACCATTCAGGTTGACGCGCGAACCTTCCGTCGGGAAGAAGCCACGGTCAAGCCTGTTATAGGTCCAGCCGTAGTTAAACGTGAAATCATCCGCGCTAAAGCCATTGTCGTCAGATGCGGTATTCATCGTTTGACCGATGGAATCCAGGTAACGCTTCATCGCAACCTGCGGCTGCATATTGGACAAGTCGTTATGAACATAGCCCAAACCCGCACGCAGCGTGTTGTATTCGTTAATCGGGAAACCAAGCGTGCCATCTACCCCATAACTTTTGTTGGTGTAGGAAGACAGATCCGCATCGTCCGCTTTAAAGTCATTGTAGAAAATACGCCCGCCAAGGCTAACACCATCTACGGTGAGGTACGGGTTAGTGACGGAGAATTCGGAATAGGTTTGGTAATCGTTCTTGGTACCGTTGATACCCACAGAATAGCCGGTGCCTAACCAGTTATCCTGCTGAACGCCAACCTGGAAGCTTACGCCGCTTTCAGTACCGTAGCCGACACCGAAGTTGAAGCTACCGGTGTTACGCTCTTTCACTTTATAGACGACGTCCACCTGATCAGGCTGACCCGGCACGCGTTGGGTATCGGTATCCACCGTTTCAAAATAACCCAGGCGGTTCAGACGTTCCTTGCCCTGATCAACCAGATCGCTGCCCAGCCATGCGCCTTCCATCTGACGCATTTCGCGGCGTAGCACTTCGTCTTTAGAGGTATCGTTGCCTTCGAAACGGATTTTACGCACATAGAAGCGATTGCCCGAATCAACGTTGACGTGCAGCTTAACCGTTTTGTCATTCTCGTTAATTTCAGGCTGTGTTTGCACACGCGGGTAGGCGTAACCATAGCGACCCAGAAGCTTTTTAATGTCATCTTCCATTTTGGTCACTTTGGCGCCGTTATACAGCTCACCCGGCTGCATTTTGGTCAGCGTCTCGATTTCAGCTGAATGCCCGGCCAGGTTGCCGCTGACTTCAACGCCTGAAATTTTGTACTGGTCGCCTTCCGTCACGTTGACCGTCACGTAAATGCTTTTCTTATCCGGCGTGAGGCTCACCTGCGTGGAGTCGATATTGAAGCGCGCATAACCACGGTCGAGATAGTAGCTGCGCAGCGTTTCCAGGTCGCCCTGAAGCTTTTGCTTCTGGTATTTACGATCGCCCACCACGTTCCACCACGGCACTTCGTCACGCAGTTGGAAGTGAGAGATCAGCTCTTCCGTAGAAAACGCATGGTTACCGACAATGTTGATTTGCTGGATGGTGGCGGAAACGCCCTCCTGGAACACCAGTTTTAAATCAACGCGGTTACGCGGCAGCGGGGTGACCACGGCTTTTACGCTCGCGCTGTATTTACCGACGCTGTAGTAGAAATCTTCAAGGCCTTTTTCGATGTCGGACAGCGTGGTGCGATCGAGGGATTCACCTACGCGGACGCCAGAGGCTTCCAGATTCTGTTTAAGCATATCGTCTTTAACCGACTTGTTGCCGGAAAAGGTAATGCTGGCAATGGTTGGCCGCTCTTTCACCTGCACCAGAAGCGTGTCGCCATCGCGCAGGACGCGGACATCTTCAAAGTTGCCGGTGGCAAAAAGTGAACGGATGGTATTACTGATATCTTCATCATTAACCGTATCACCGACGCGAACCGGCATGCTGAGGAGGGCCGCACCAACGGCGACTCGCTGCAGTCCTTCGAAATGAATATCTCTCACCACGAAACCGTCTGCACCGTATACAGTAGCGCTGCTGAACAGCAGCGACGCTATGAGCAACTTTTTAATCGCCATCGTTGTAATGCGCTCTTCCTAACCTGGCTCTCTATAACCGAGAGAAATCATTGAAAAGTGCAAGCCCCATTAACAGCACCAGCAATATTGAGCCAATGCGATAACTAAAGTCTTGAACTCGCTCGGAAACCGGCCCGCCCTTCAGCTTTTCTATGGCTAAAAAGAGCAAATGCCCACCGTCCAAAACGGGTAACGGGAACAGATTGATTATCCCTAAGTTCACGCTGATAAGCGCCAGGAACATCAGGTAATAGATCAACCCATACTCCGCTGACATCCCTGCCCCCTGAGCAATCGAAATTGGCCCACTGAGGTTGTTCAGTTTGACATCACCGGTTATCAATTTCCCCAGCATATTGACCGTTAGCTTCATCAACTGCCAGGTTTTATCCGTGGCTTCGATGATAGCGGCAAACGGCCCATACTGGCGCACTGTTTTATACTCTTCTGGCAGAGGGATCACTTTTGGCACTACGCCAGCGAAGCCTTCCGCCTTCCCATTATCGGTTTTTGTATCCGGAATCAGGGTTAATGACAAGGGACTCCCCTGCCGTTCTACTTCAACCTTCAGCGGCTGAGCCGGATTGTCACGAACCTGAGTGACAAACGCCATCCAGTTCGCTAACGGCTGACCATCGACTTTAACGATCCTGTCGCCGGCTTGCAAACCCGCTTTGCTGGCCGCAGATTCTGGCTGAACTTCCGCCAGCACCGGTTCGACTTTCGGCCCACGCGGACGGATGCCCAGTGAAGTCACGGGATCTTCTTTATCGGGTTCGAAATGCCAGTTCTTAAGATCCAGCGTCCGGGTATTCTGCTGCTGGCTACCGAAAGGACCCACGCCCACCGTTACGCTGTCATCGCCGATCTTTGCGACAAGCGCCAGACGAACACTATCCCAGTCAGGCGTTTCGATACCCTCAACGGATTTAAGTTCCGTCCCAGGCGCAATTTGTGCCTGCGCGGCGATAGAGTTGGGTGTTATTTCATCAATGACAGGTTTGACACTGGGCACGCCCAGCATGAAAACCAACCAGTAAGCCACAATCGCGAACAGGAAATTGGCAACGGGCCCTGCTGCGATGATAGCGGCGCGCTGACCGACGGTTTTATTGTTGAAGGCCTGGTGGCGCATCTCCGGGAGCACCGGTTCAACGCGCTCGTCCAGCATTTTGACATATCCCCCTAAAGGGATAGCGGCGATGACAAATTCAGTGCCATGGCGATCGTTACGTCGCCATAGCGCTTTACCGAAACCGATAGAAAAACGCTCAACGCGAACGCCGGCTTTGCGAGCTACCCAGAAATGGCCGAATTCATGCACGGTAATAAGCACACCCAGTGCGATGATAAAAGCAGCCAAATTCCAGAGTATGCTCAGCATAGTTTATTCCATTAAATCGTTCTGAATACTAACAGCATCAGGCATGCGAATACCGGCACGGCAGCCGTCAGGCTGTCAATGCGATCGAGTATACCGCCATGACCCGGGATCAGATTTCCGCTGTCTTTAATTCCCGCTTCGCGTTTAAACATACTTTCCGTTAAATCGCCCAGCACAGAGGCGAGCGCGGCAACCACCGAGCAGATCAGCAGCGTTGACGGCGCGACCTCCAGATTCACGACTTCACCGTAAATCCAGGAGATGATCGCTGCGGTAAACAACCCGCCGATAAAGCCCTGCCAGGTTTTACCAGGCGAGACTTTAGGTGCCAGTTTATGTTTGCCAAAGAGTTTGCCAAACATATAGGCGCCCGAATCCGCGCCCCATACCAGAATCATCACGTACAGCAGCCAAACCGCGCCATAATAGTGATTGGTATCATAATGCCAGCCACGTAGCGCCACCATGCCCCAAAAGAATGGCACGATGGTCATCAGACCGAAAGCCAGACGTAATCCTTTAGAACGTCGCCAGAATGCTGCGGAAGCAGGATAAAGCAATACCAACACCAGTGCGGCGAGCCACCAGAACATGGAAAGCCATAACGAGCCCTGCACGACAGCAATATCGGTACTGTGATAATACTCCGGCAGCGTGAATAGCATCAGTGAAAGCAGCAGGCCACAAAGGACCGCCAACCATACCCGTTGCGAACGGTTAACAAACCCGCTCAGTTGCCCCCATTCCCATGCCGCGAGCATACACACCACCAGAGTGGTGATGGCGAAGCCAATCAGCGGCAATAAAAACAGTGCGGCAATGACAACCGGAATTAAAATGAAAGCAGAAATCAGGCGATACTTCAGCAAAAGCTACCCCCATCAGGCTTCATTGTCACCGGACACAGTCCCACCAAATCGACGCTCACGATTGGCAAAGGCATTCAATGCACCTTCAAAGTCTTGTTCATCAAAATCAGGCCAAAGAACATCGGTGAAATAAAGTTCCGCATAGGCAATCTGCCATATCAGAAAGTTACTGATACGATGCTCTCCCCCTGTCCTAATCACTAAATCAACGGGAGCCAGCTCATGCATGCAGATCTGCTCGCTGAGCACATCTTCATTAATCTGGTCAGGGCGTAAAAGCCCTTCCTGCACTTGCTCAGCTAAACGCCGCACTCCCTGAATAATATCCCAACGTCCGCCATAATTCGCGGCGATGTTGAGCGTAAGGCCGGTATTTTTACTGGTTAACGCTTCGGCTTTATGAATACGCTCTTGCAGACGAGAGTTGAATCGACTGATGTCACCGATGATGCGCAAGCGGACATTATGACGATGCAAGTTCTTGACTTCACTATCTAATGCCCAGACAAAAAGCTCCATCAGGGCCGTCACTTCCTGAGCCGGTCGATTCCAGTTTTCACTGCTGAACGCATAAAGAGTCAGCGCATCGATACCATGATTCGCAGCAAACGAAACAGCACGGCGAACCGACTTCGCCCCCGCTTTGTGGCCGAAGGCGCGGATTTTTCCTTGCCTTTTAGCCCAGCGCCCGTTGCCATCCATAATAATAGCGACGTGGCGCGCCCCTGAAGCAGGCAGACTTTCGTTTACTGGTTGATTCGCAGACAACATAACGCGTTCTTTTTCCCCGATAAGGAGTAAACGGTACTCAGAAATACTGAAGCCTCTACACAAAAACGCCGTGTTGACCACGGCGAACCCGGCTTTTACAGCCTTTTACCCCCAGTTAGGGTGGCGCAGACTATATCACTGAAGCCAGACGCTAACAAATAACATGGCCCTCACGGGATGAATAATCATCAGCTTGCGAAGCGCATCACTTCCTGATGCGCAACCCTGCGCGCTTCCTCATCAACCCCTAAAACGTCGTCAACGCTGGTCGGCTCCGTCAAGGCTATCATGCTCAATACCCGGGCATTCAGCGCGGCGATATCCGTAAACCGGATACGCTGATCGAGGAAGGCCTGCACGGTCACTTCATTCGCGGCGTTGAGCGTCGTGGTTGACGCCTGGCCCTGTTCAAACGCGTCCATGGCCAGTTTGAGGCAGGGATAACGCTGGTAGTCTGGCTCGATAAAACTCAGCGGACCCGCCTTACAAAAATCCAGGTGTTTTACACCGGATTTAACCCGCGCCGGCCATGCCATGGTATGCGCGATGGGCGTACGCATGTCAGGCTCGCCTAATTGCGCGAGCACACTGCCATCCATATAGCGCACCATCGAATGAATCACAGATTGTGGATGAATCAGCACTTCCATACGGCTGGCTGGCGCATTGAACAACCAGCGGGCTTCAATATATTCGAGACCTTTGTTCATCATCGTGGCGGAATCAACGGAGATTTTGCGCCCCATTGACCAGTTCGGATGCCGACAGGCTTGATCCGGCGTCATAGCCGCCAGTTCAGCCAGTGCGGTTTCACGAAACGGTCCGCCCGACCCGGTAAGAATAATGGACGAGATGCCATTTTCTTCGAGGTCAGCGTAACCCAGCTGACGTTGGATTGTTTCCGGTAAACTCTGAAAAATGGCGTTGTGTTCGCTGTCCACCGGCAACAGACGGGCGCCGCTCTGCTTCACCGCATCCATAAACAGCCGTCCGCAAGTCACCAGCGACTCTTTGTTCGCCAGTAAAATCGCTTTTCCGGCGCGGATGGCCGCAAGGGTGGGTAATAAACCGGCCGCGCCGACAATGGCCGCCATCACCTGATCGACCTCATCCAGCGCAGCCATATCACACGCAGCTTCACGCCCGGAAAGCACCTCGGTCTCGCTCCCCTTATCACGTAACAGTGATTTCAACGCCTGAGCGCTGGCTTCGTCATCCATTACCGCAAAACGGGGGGAGAATTCCAGGCACTGTTCAGCCATACGCGTTACGTTTTTGCCAGCCACCAGCGCGGTGACGACAAACTGTTGGGGATTGTGGCGAACAACGTCAAGAGTGCTGCAACCGATAGATCCGGTAGAGCCAAGAATGGTCAAATGCTTCATCAGGCGCTCGGTGAGGGAAAAGGAAAAGTCATCACGCAAGTAACACGTGGTCTAAATGCAAAACGCCGTAAGAAAATACCGCTATGCGGCTTTCCTGTACGGCGTTCACATTCGCAAAGCGAGAATCAGAACTGCATTAATTCAGTTTCTTTCTCTGCCAGTGCGGCATCTACTTTCTTGATAGCGGCATCAGTAGCTTTCTGAACGTCGTCCTGAGAGCGGCGGTCATCATCTTCGCTGATTTCTTTATCTTTCAGCAGCGCTTTCACTTTATCGTTGGCATCGCGACGTACGTTACGTACCGCAACACGCGCCTGCTCGGCTTCACCGCGCACGACTTTAATCAGATCTTTACGGCGTTCTTCCGTCAGCGGCGGCAGCGGAACGCGAATGTCAGAACCTGCAGAACTTGGATTCAGACCAAGATCAGAGGCCATGATCGCTTTCTCAACCGCCGGGCCCATTGAACGATCAAATACGTTGATCTTCAGGGTACGGGTGTCTTCCACAGTGACGCTCGCCAGCTGACGCAGTGGCGTTGGCGTGCCATAGTATTCAACGATAATACCATCCAGCAGGCTTGGGGAAGCACGGCCAGTACGGATTTTGCTGATTTGGTTTTTGAATGCTTCGACGCATTTTTCCATACGCACTTCAGCATCTTTTTTGATTTCGCTAATCACGTTACGAGTCCTTGAAAACTGATTGTTGGGCAGGCCACACATGCTTGCCTGACGACGTGAAACGCAGTGTGATAAGTATAGCCCGATTAATTCATGGCACCCGGCAGATAATCCGCCAACTGAACCGACAATGAAATGGAATTTTACCCGGAATTGTCGCTTACGGAAATTATTCCGTGATTAATGTGCCTTCTTTTTCACCCATTACAACCCGACGCAGGGCGCCCGGCTTGTTCATATTGAACACGCGAATCGGCATTTTATGGTCACGGGCCAGCGTAAAGGCCGCTAAGTCCATCACTTTCAATTCTCTTTCCAGCACTTCCTGATAGCTTAATTGCTCGTACAGGGTGGCAGCCGGATCTTTCATCGGGTCGGCGGAAAATACGCCGTCCACTTTCGTGGCTTTCAGAACCACATCAGCTTCGATTTCGATACCGCGCAGGCAGGCTGCGGAATCAGTGGTAAAGAAAGGATTGCCGGTGCCCGCAGAGAGGATCACCACACGGTTGTTACGCAGCAGGCTGATCGCTTCCGCCCAGCTATAGTTATCGCACACGCCGTTCAGCGGGATCGCCGACATCAGGCGGGCGTTCACATACGCACGGTGCAGTGCATCACGCATCGCCAGACCATTCATTACTGTCGCCAGCATACCCATATGGTCGCCGACCACACGGTTCATGCCCGCTTTCGCCAGACCTGCGCCACGGAACAGGTTACCTCCACCGATCACCACACCGACCTGAACGCCGAGCTCAACCAGCTCTTTAATTTCCTGCGCCATGCGGTCCAGTATGCTCGCATCAATACCGAAGCCTTCTGCACCTTGCAGCGCTTCGCCACTCAGTTTGAGCAGAATGCGTTTATAGACGGGTTTTGCATTGGTAGCCATGTTTCTTTCCTGGAACAGTCAACGAATGGGATAATTTGAAGGCGGCATAATACGCCGCTTTTCAGTTCGCACGCACTGGGAGCAAACTGAATGTCTAACTGATAAAACAGAGCCGCCCTCAGGCGGCTCCTTACTGCATTAAGACTGCTTGGACATTGCAGCAACTTCTGCTGCGAAGTCAGTCTCAACTTTTTCGATGCCTTCGCCCACTTCGAAGCGGATGAAGCCAGTTACGTCAGCGTTGTGCTCTTTCAGCAGCTGAGCAACAGATTTGCTCGGATCCATAACGAACGGCTGGCCAGTCAGAGAAACTTCGCCGGTGAATTTCTTCATGCGGCCTTCAACCATTTTCTCTGCGATTTCTTTCGGCTTGCCAGACTGCATAGCGATGTCCAGCTGTACCTGGTACTCTTTTTCTACCACTTCAGCAGACACATCTTCCGGCTTAACGAATTCCGGCTTGCTTGCAGCGATGTGCATAGCCAGCTGTTTAACCAGCTCTTCGTCAGCGCCTTTAGCAGCAACCAGAACGCCGATACGCGCGCCGTGCTGGTAAGAACCCAGAACGTCGCCTTCCAGGGAAGCTACGCGACGGATGTTGATGTTCTCACCGATTTTAGCAACCAGCGCAACACGCTCTTCTTCGAACTGAGTTTTCAGTACTTCAACATCAGTGATTTTGCCTGCAACCGCAGCGTCCAGCACTCTGTTAGCAAATGCCTGGAAACCACCGTCTTTAGCAACGAAGTCAGTCTGGCAGTTAACTTCCAGAATGATGCCGTAGTTGCCGTCGATCTTGGTGATGATCACGCCGTCAGCTGCAACGTTGCCTGCTTTTTTCGCCGCTTTGATCGCGCCGGATTTACGCATGTTTTCGATTGCCAGCTCGATGTCGCCGTTAGCTTCAGTCAGCGCTTTTTTGCAATCCATCATGCCTGCGCCAGTACGCTCACGCAGCTCTTTTACCAGGGATGCGGTAATTTCAGCCATTCTAAAATCCTCGGGAGATTTGATCTGCCCGGTGGGTGAGACCAGGCAAATATAAAAGAGAAAAAGGGGCCATAAAAAGGCCCCTATCTATACACGTTCAAATAAGGGCTAAAACCTTATTATTCAGCTTCTACAAAGCTTTCTTCAGCCTGAGAAGCCAGGTCCTGAGAGCGTGCTTCGCGAACGGTAGTCGCTACAGCGTTCAGGTACAGAGTAACAGCACGGATCGCATCGTCGTTACCCGGGATAACGAAATCAACGCCATCCGGATCGGAGTTGGTATCAACGATAGCAAATACCGGGATACCCAGGTTGTTTGCTTCTTTGATAGCGATGTGCTCGTGGTCGGCATCGATTACAAACAGAGCGTCCGGCAGGCCACCCATGTCTTTAATACCGCCCAGGCTGTTTTCCAGTTTTTCCAGCTCACGGGTGCGCATCAGCGCTTCTTTCTTGGTCAGCTTGTCGAAAGTACCGTCCTGAGACTGAGTTTCCAGATCTTTCAGGCGTTTGATGGACTGACGAACGGTTTTCCAGTTAGTCAGCATGCCACCCAACCAGCGGTGGTTTACGAAGAACTGGTCGCAGCTTTCGGCAGCTTCTTTCACCGCTTCGCTTGCAGCGCGTTTGGTACCAACGAACAGGATTTTGCCTTTGCGAGCAGCAATTTTGTTCAGCTCAGCCAGGGCGTCGTTGAACATCGGTACAGTTTGCTCGAGGTTGATGATGTGAACTTTGTTACGCGCACCGAAGATGAACGGCTTCATTTTCGGGTTCCAGTAACGGGTCTGGTGACCGAAGTGAACACCAGCCTTGAGCATGTCGCGCATGGAAACAGTAGCCATGTTTAAAACCTCTATATAAAAGTTGGGGTTATGCCTCCACGTATCCCATATTACCGACCCCAAAGGGCACCCCGGAATATGTGCCGATACGTGTGTGTTGTTACACATAGTGAGAATGTCGCTTCTGCGCCGCAGCGTGTATTAAATGCGGAACAGAAGTCCGGCGCGCTTTATACCACAAAACCCATAAAGACACCAACAGTAGTTCGCGCTGCGTTGGCGAAATCAAATCTCAATTTGGTTCTGTCCAGCCGCCCTGTTAACATTACTATTACTTGCAAAATTATTGTCGAACTCACGACAACAGCGGATCTTATTCATGGCTATATCAATTAAAACCCCTGACGAAATCGAAAAAATGCGCGTCGCCGGCCGCCTCGCCGCTGATGTGCTGGAGATGATTGAACCTCACGTTAAACCTGGGATCAGTACCGGCGAACTCGACCGGATCTGCAACGATTACATTGTCAATACGCAGCATGCGGTGTCTGCGTGCCTCAATTACCACGGTTTTCCGAAATCGGTCTGCATCTCGATTAATGAAGTGGTCTGCCACGGTATTCCTGACGATGAAAAACTGTTGAAAGATGGCGATATCGTTAACATCGACGTCACCGTCATCAAAGACGAATATCACGGCGATACGTCTAAAATGTTTATCGTCGGCAAACCGACCATCCTGGGCGAGCGCCTGTGCCGCGTCACTCAGGACAGCCTTTATCTGGCGTTGCGCATGGTTAAACCGGGGATCCGCCTGCGTACGCTGGGGGCGGCGATTCAGAAATTCGTCGAAGCGGAAGGTTTTTCAGTGGTGCGTGAATATTGCGGCCACGGTATTGGCCGCGTGTTCCATGAAGAACCGCAGGTACTGCACTATGACGCTGATGACGGCGGCGTGGTGTTGCAGCCAGGCATGACATTCACCATTGAGCCGATGGTCAATGCTGGCGATTACCGCATTCGCACCATGAAAGACGGCTGGACGGTGAAGACCAAAGACCGCAGCCTGTCCGCGCAGTATGAGCACACCATCGTGGTGACCGAAAATGGCTGTGAAATTCTGACGCTGCGCAAAGATGATACCATCCCGGCAGTGCTGACTGCCGACGCGTAATCCCCTTCAAAAGGCCCTGTTCAGGGCCTTTCTTATTCTTATGGTCGTTGCCCGCCATCACAAAATGATCCTTTCTATTTTCGCGTAACTTTTTTACTTTGTTGTCACAGACCCGGGATCTCTGAATCGTTGGGCAAATTTATTTTTCTTTAGGGTGGCGCCATGAGTAATACCTTACCTGAACCTTTCGTCAGCACCATTATCCCCACCCTGCCCGGCCAGCCTGATAACCCAGGTGTCTGGCCGCAGGCGGACCTGCACTGCCAGGCCATCAAAGCGCATATCGACCAGTTTCAGCAGTGGCTGGCCAGCGCCTTCGACAGTGGGCTGTCCGCCGAAACGCTGATTGAAGCGCGCACCGAATTTATCGACCAGTTACTTCAGCGGCTGTGGATTGAATACGGCTTCGGCGAATTGAGTGAAGCAGCGCTGGTGGCGGTAGGTGGCTACGGGCGCGGCGAGCTGCATCCGTTATCCGATATCGATTTGCTGATCCTCAGCCGCAAACGCCTGAGCGAGGCGCAATCTCAGAAAGTCGGCGAACTGTTAACGCTGCTGTGGGATGTGAAGCTGGAAGTTGGCCACAGCGTACGTACTCTGGAAGAGTGCCTGCTGGAAGGATTATCCGATCTGACTGTCGCCACCAATCTGATTGAATCGCGGCTGTTGACCGGCGACGTGGCGCTGTTTCTCGAACTCCATAAGCACATTTTTTCGGAGGGTTTCTGGCCTTCGGAGCGTTTTTTCGCTGCCAAAGTCACTGAACAGCAGGAGCGCCATCAACGCTACCACGGCACCAGTTATAACCTCGAACCCGATATTAAAAGCAGCCCCGGCGGCCTGCGGGATATCCATACCCTGCAATGGGTGGCACGACGCCACTTCGGCGCAACATCCCTGAGCGAAATGGTAGGTTTCGGTTTTCTCACCGAAGCCGAGCGCAACGAACTGGATGAGTGCCAGCATGTGCTGTGGCGAATTCGCTTTGCGCTGCATCTTGAACTTAACCGCTACGACAACCGCCTGTTGTTTGATCGCCAGCTCAGCGTCGCCCAGCGCCTGCATTACCAGGGTGAAGGCAACGAGCCCGTAGAGCAAATGATGAAAGATTTTTACCGGGTGACGCGCCGGGTCGGCGAGCTGAATCACATGCTGTTGCAGCTGTTTGACGAGGCGATTCTGGCGCTGCCTGCCGATGAAAAACCGCGTCCTCTGGATGATGATTTCCAGTTGCGCGGCGGACTTATCGATCTGCGTGATGAAACCCTGTTTATCCGCGAGCCGCAGGCGATTCTGCGCATGTTCTACGCCATGGTGCGCAACCGCGATATCACCGGCATCTACTCCACCACGCTGCGCCATTTACGCCATGCGCGACGCCATTTAGCTGAACCGTTGTGCTACATCCCTGAAGCCCGCAGCCTGTTTTTATCGATGCTGCGTCATCCCGGTGCGGTCAGCCGCGGCCTCCTGCCCATGCACCGTCACAGCGTGCTCGGCGCCTATATGCCGCAGTGGTCGCACATTGTCGGCCAGATGCAGTTCGACCTGTTCCATGCCTATACGGTGGATGAGCACACTATTCGGGTTATGCAGAAGCTGGAAAGCTTCGCCCGTGAAGAGACACGCCAGAAGCATCCGCTGTGCGTGGAGCTGTGGCCGCGCCTGACGCATCCGGAACTGATCCTTATCGCCGCGCTTTTTCACGATATCGCCAAAGGGCGAGGCGGCGATCATTCAGTACTGGGCGCACAGGACGTGCTCAAGTTTGCAGAACTTCACGGCCTGAACTCGCGGGAGACGCAGTTAGTAGCCTGGCTGGTGCGCCATCATCTGCTGATGTCGGTCACCGCTCAGCGCCGCGATATTCAGGATCCCGAAGTGATTAAACAGTTTGCCGAACAGGTGCAAACCGAAAACCGGCTGCGTTTCCTGGTGTGTCTGACCGTGGCCGATATTTGCGCCACCAACGAAACCCTGTGGAACAGCTGGAAGCAGAGCCTGTTGCGAGAACTCTACTTCGCGACGGAAAAGCAACTGCGCCGCGGTATGCAAAACACGCCGGATATGCGCGAGCGCGTGCGCCACCATCAGGTGCAGGCGCTGGCACTGCTGCGTATGGATAATATTGATGAAGAGGCATTACACCGGATCTGGGCGCGCTGTCGGGCGAACTATTTCGTCCGGCATAGCCCAAATCAGCTTGCCTGGCATGCGCGGCATCTGTTGCAGCACGATCTCAGCAAGCCGTTAATTTTGCTGAGCCCGCAGGCCACGCGCGGCGGTACCGAAATCTTTATCTGGAGCCCGGACCGACCTTACCTGTTTGCCGCCGTGTGCGCTGAACTGGACCGACGTAACCTGAGCGTTCATGACGCGCAAATTTTTACCACCCGCGACGGTATGGCGATGGACACGTTTATCGTGCTTGAACCCGATGGCAAACCGCTCGCTCCGGATCGCCATGAAGCGATCCGTTTCGGTCTTGAACAGGCGATCACACAACGGACCTGGCATCCGCCGCAGCCGCGTCGTCAGCCTGCCAAACTGCGACCTTTCACCGTGGAGACCGAGGTAAACTTTCTGCCCACCCATACCGACCGGAAATCGTTTATGGAGCTAATAGCCCTCGATCAGCCAGGACTCTTAGCGCGGGTCGGCCAGGTGTTCGCTGACCTGGGAATTTCACTCCATGGGGCGAGAATTTCGACAATTGGCGAGCGAGTAGAAGATTTATTTATAATCGCGAATGCGGACCGGCGTGGCCTTAATAATGCGCTGCAACTGGAGGTACAACAACGGTTGACAGCCGCCCTCAATCCAAACGATAAAGGGTAACGAATTTTTATACGCAATATGGAAAGAGACAATGCAGCAGTTACAAAACGTTATTGAGGCCGTTTTCGAGCGTCGCGCCGACATCACTCCCGCGAATGTGGATACCGTAACCCGTGAAGCGGTGAACCAGGTTCTCTCTCTTCTTGATTCTGGCGCGCTGCGCGTGGCTGAGAAGATCGACGGCCAGTGGGTGACGCATCAGTGGCTGAAAAAAGCGGTGCTGCTTTCATTCCGCATCAATGACAACCAGGTTATCGACGGCGCGGAAAGTCGCTACTTCGATAAAGTGCCGATGAAATTCGCCGATTACGATCAGGCGCGTTTCCAGAAGGAAGGTTTCCGCGTGGTACCGCCAGCGGCAGTGCGCCAGGGCGCGTTTATCGCCCGCAATACCGTGCTGATGCCGTCTTACGTCAACATCGGTGCCTATGTGGATGAAGGCACCATGGTTGATACCTGGGCGACCGTAGGCTCCTGCGCGCAGATCGGTAAAAACGTTCACCTGTCCGGCGGCGTCGGCATTGGCGGCGTTCTGGAACCGCTGCAGGCGAACCCAACTATCATTGAAGACAACTGCTTCATCGGTGCGCGTTCTGAAGTGGTGGAAGGCGTGATCGTGGAAGAAGGTTCGGTAATCTCGATGGGCGTCTACATCGGCCAGAGCACCCGCATTTACGATCGCGAAACCGGCGAAGTGCATTATGGCCGCGTTCCGGCAGGCTCGGTGGTGGTCTCCGGCAACCTGCCTTCGAAAGACGGCAAATACAGCCTATACTGTGCGGTAATCGTGAAAAAAGTCGATGCCAAAACCCGTGGCAAAGTCGGCATTAATGAGCTGCTTCGCACTATCGACTAAAGATGAATGAAAAAGGCGGGATAACCCGCCTTTTTTGTACACGGTTGTGGCATTAACGAATTATTTCATTAATTATTTCTGGGTTAATGTTTCGCTAAGGATACCGCTATGTACGATAATCTTAAGAGTCTGGGCATAACCAATCCTGAAGAGATTGACCGGTACAGCCTCCGGCAGGAAGCCAACAATGACATCCTGAAAATCTACTTTCGTAAGGATAAAGGCGAGTTTTTTGCCAAGAGCGTGAAATTTAAGTATCCACGCCAGCGCAAAACCGTGGTGGCTGATGGCGTAGGGCAAGGTTACAAAGAAGTTCAGGAGATTAGCCCGAATCTGCGTTACGTGATTGATGAACTGGATCAGATCTGTTTACGCGATCGTACCGAAGTCGATTTGAAACGTAAGATCCTCGACGATCTGCGCCATCTCGAAAGCGTCGTTGCCAACAAGATCACTGAAATCGAAGCCGATCTGGAAAAGCTGACCCGCAAATAATTCTCTCAGGGCGGGAGTTCCCCCGCCCTGCTTTACCTGCTAACGCTGTTCGTCGAGCTGCAACGCGATATACAACAGCAGCCTGTCGTCGAAATTCCCCAAATCCAGCCCGGTCAGTTCTGAAATCCGGTTCAGTCGGTACTCAAGCGTATTACGGTGAATAAACAGCGCTTTTGAGGTAGCCAGCGGCTGGACGTTGTGACGGAACCATGCGGCCAGGGTGCGACGCAACAAGCCGTTATTATCCATGGCCTTCAGTTTTATCAACGGACGCGCCAGCTCGTTGGCCTGCCAGCCGCCGCGCAGGCTGTCCAGCAGCACCGGCAACATTAAATCCTGATAAAAATAGCTGCGCACATCAGGCATGCGCTGCTTACCTACCATCATGGTGGTGCGTGCGGTTCGCCATGAACGTGCAATGCTGCCTGGCCCGGTAAAATAGTTGCCGAGCGCCACGCGAAAGCGCAAATGTCCACTCTCTCTCATTCGGGCGATGAGCTGTTCAACCCGTCGGCGATGATCTTCCGCGTCCCAGCGGCCAAACGCATTAAGCGCGGGCTTCAGCACCACCATTTCGGTGAGCGAAACAATGGCCACCAGATTGTTGCGCTCAGGAGTCGTCAAGGCGGTTTGCAGCTGTTGCAGCTCCGCCATGGCGCTATCCACGCCAAGCTGGCCGCTATCCACTTCCACCACGGCAACCACGCGCGGCTGGTTCAGATCGATGCCCAACCGCTGCGCCCATTCCATTAGCGCCGGGGTATGCTCTTCCGCCTGAATGAGGTTCATCACCAGTTCTTCACGCAGACGGGTATCCTGCGCCAACATATGCATCAGGCGAGACTGCTCAAGCATCATCTCCGCCGTCATGCACACCAGCTCGCCGTATTTGCGTAAATGCGCCGGGTCGCCCGTCAGGCCTATCACCCCAACGATTTCCCCTTCAATACGCAGCGGCAGGTTAATCCCCTCGCGAACACCATGAAGGCTGCGCGCTACGGCGTTATCAATATCCACAACGCGACCCTGAGAAAGCACCAGCAGCGCACCTTCGTGCAATTCCCCAATGCGTTCCTGATCGCCACTACCGATAATACGTCCACGGGCATCCATGACGTTGATATTGGTATCAATGATCCGCATCGTACGTGACACGATATCCTGTGCCATTTTGGTATCAAGATGCCAGCCAGCCATTCTGCCCCTCCACTCAGTCGATGATTCAGAATAAAGCACAAAAAAACCCCGCGCATTGTGCATTTGCACAAAGGGCGGGGTCAGACTATGGAGTTGTGGAAAGGGTCACAAAAAACCCTTTCAGGCTTACTGCATCAGCAGGTAAAGCGTGCTATCGCCGCGTTTCACATTCAGCGCCAGCACAGACGGCTTACTGTCGAGAATTTTGCGCAGTTCAGCGATGTTTTTCACCGGCTGCTGGTTAGCCCCCAGAATGATATCGCCTTTTTTCAGGCCAATGCGTGCCGCCGGGGAACCGGCTTTAACGCTGTTTACCACCACACCTGGGGTGTTACCCGTCTGGTTGCTCATCTCCGCGCCTTCAATCCCGTTGAAGATGGAAGAAGAGTCGACCTGATTCTGGCTGCTCTGCTGCAATTCCAGCTCAACGGAGGTAGGCTTGCCGTCGCGTAACAGACCCAGCGTCAGCTTACTGCCGACCGGCATTGAACCGACCTGCGCACGCAGCGCCGCGAAACTGTTAATCGGCTTGTTATTCAACGAGACGATGACATCGCCCGCCTTCACGCCCGCTTTAGCGGCGGAAGAGTTCGGCATCACCTGGCTGACAAACGCCCCGCGCTGGGCATCGACTTTCATCGCTTTCGCCAGCTCAGAGCTGAGCTCGGTGCCCATAATGCCCAGTTCGCCACGGCGGACCTGCCCGTATTCCACCATCTGGCTGGTCAGGTTTTTCACCATGTTACTCGGGATGGCAAAACCAATACCGATGTTGCCGCCATCCGGCGCCAGGATCGCGGTGTTAATCCCGATCAGCTCGCCGTTCAGATTCACCAGCGCGCCGCCGGAGTTACCCCGGTTAATCGCCGCATCGGTCTGGATAAAGTTTTCGTAGTTCTCCGCGTTCAGGCCGCTGCGGCCCAGCGCCGAAACAATCCCGGAAGTTACGGTTTCGCCGAGACCGAACGGGTTACCAATAGCTACGGTGTAATCACCTACGCGCAGGGCGTCGGAGTCGGCGAGCTTAATCGCCGTGAGGTTTTTCGGATCCTGAATCTGGATCAGGGCGATATCGGAGCGCGGATCTTTACCCACCATTTTTGCATCAAGCTTACGGCCATCGCTCAGCTGTACTTTAATGCTGGTGGCGTTGTCCACAACGTGGTTATTGGTGACCACATAACCTTTAGCGGCGTCAATGATGACCCCGGAACCCAGCGCCATAAACTTCTGCTGCTGGCCCCCTTGCGGACCGGCTCCCCCGCCCTGGCAGAACGGAGAACTCTGGAAAGGCGAGCCATCCTGGCAGAAAGGAGAATCATCCCCGAAGAACTGCTGGAAATTACGCGGCAGACGCTGGTTGTTTACCGCCGTGGTGCCTTCCACATTAATGCTGACCACTGAAGGCATCACCTTTTCAAGCATCGGCGCCAGGCTTGGCATCGGTTGAGCAACCGATGCCGACGAGGCGGTTTCAGCTGCGACAGCGGAGAGAGGGCTCAGCGCCAGACCCATACTCAGAGCCAGCGCACTTAATGCTAACGTGGTTTTTTTCATGTGTTTCATTCTCAATTAATTTAGTCATGCAAAATTGCTGTGATCGTGACTATCAGAGTGAATTTTTAGCGCGAAGTTCCACCCGTGAATTTCTTGAAAAGTAAAAATTTATTGGCCGTCTTTACAAAACTTTCGGATATTATTCTACCGCCATCAGCTTGCGGTATTCGTCCCATGCATAAAGATCGGTCATGCCACTAATATAGTCCTGAATCAGTCGGCAGCGATAATAATACTCCCAAACAGCAAAATCCGGGTTATTTTGGTCAACATGACTCATCGCTTCGATATAAGCCAGACGGTGCCGTCCGGAGAGCTTATGAAATAACCGGGTTTCAATAGGTAAGCTGCGGCCGCTTTTTTCATCAACCAGACGCTGAAAATCATCCATGCTTAATAACAGCAGCGGTTGATATATATCCAGCAGCCCTTTAATCACCCGGTAACCTTGTAATTCGAGCTGTTCAACGTCAGGGTGACTAAATACGTGGCGAACCGCGACAGTCTTATAAAGTTTAAGAAGACGACTGGAAGGACTCTCATCTTCCAGCAATGCCTGATTAAAGCAGCCGTGGAAAATGGTAGGTAAATTCTCAATAAAACGCTGGGCGGCATAGGGCACGAGTTTATTAAGCGTGTTTACCCGCAAATACATAAAGAACTGGTCTTCGGCGCTGCGCTGCATGGAATTAGTCAGGGATTTATCCCAGGCGTTTTGCACCACCTGAGCAAACAGATCGCTCTGCTGATGCGTCCCCCATGCCTCGCGCAAATGGGAATAAAGCTGCTCAACGCTAAATATGCGTTTCTCCACCGCGTCTTCTAAATCCGCGACGCAGTAAGAAATATCATCGGCGGCCTCCATAATCCAGGTTAACGGGAACCGGCAGTATTCATCGAGCACAAGTTCTTTACGCAACCGTACAATATATTCCTCTTCAGACAGGTAAAAGCCGGGTTTTTTCATCAGGTAACTGTGGCTGTCCGGCACCGGCCCAACGAACCAGGCCGGACGCGTATATTTCAGAATCCCCCCCACCTGCGCCCAGGTGAGATTCATCCGCAACAGCGTATGCACCAGGCGAATGCCCTGGGCATTCCCTTCAAACTGGCAAAGATCGTTGCGTATCTTGCGGCGCAGATCGTTGAGCGCCTCTTCACCTTCGCGCAATTTGAGCACGGCGACCTGGCACCGATCGTCGCTGAGAGGTTGAGTAGTGGCGTCGGCAGGCATTAACCGCTGACGGAACCAGTCGTTGATGGCCGCTTCGCCAAAATGACCGAACGGCGGGTTGCCGATGTCATGCATCAGGCAGGACATTTCCACAATGCTTTCAAACGGCCCGGTCAGCTCATCAAGCCCGTATTCCGCCAGTAATTTACGCTCCTTGAGGCGGCTTAATACCTCCTTTGCGATATAACGGCCTACCTGCTGGACCTCCATAGAGTGAGTAAGCCGGGTGCGTACGGCGGCATTACGTTCAAGCGGGAAGACCTGGGTTTTTTGCTGGAGGCGGCGGATAGCAGGAGAATTAATGATGCGTCCACGATCGCTTTCAAAAATACGCAGAATTTCGTGTTCGCTTTTCACGCCCTGGGGAGAACGGTAGCGACGATGCCAGTTAATCTTATTGCGAAAGTCGAACGCAGCCATAAGCCCTCCGGGTCGATTAGCCAATTATTTCCCTGCTCCTGCCATGATAGACTATGCCCCCGAATCTAACATTTAGCGAGTATCTCTATGAAAGCAGGCATCATTGGCGCAATGGAAGAAGAAGTCACCCTTCTGCGCGACAAAATCGAAAACCGTCAAACGCTCAACATTGCCGGATGTGAAATCTATACCGGGACGCTAAACGGCACCGAGGTGGCGCTGCTGAAATCAGGGATTGGCAAAGTCGCGGCGGCCATGGGCGCGACGCTGCTGCTGGAACATTGCAAACCGGATGTGATCATTAATACCGGTTCCGCGGGTGGCCTCGCGCCAACGCTGAAAGTGGGCGATATCGTGGTGTCTGACGATGTGCGCTATCACGATGCCGATGTGACCGCGTTTGGCTATGAATATGGTCAGTTGCCGGGTTGCCCGGCCGGTTTCAAGGCTGATGAGAAACTGATCGCCGCCGCCGAAGCGTGTTTTAAAAAGCTGGATCTTCACGCGGTGCGCGGCCTGGTGGTGAGTGGTGATGCCTTTATCAACGGCGCGGAAAACCTGGCGAAGATCCGCCAGCATTTCCCGAATGCGATTGCCGTAGAGATGGAAGCCACGGCCGTTGCTCACGTCTGTCATAACTTCGGGGTGCCATTTGTGGTGGTGCGCGCGATTTCCGATGTGGCGGATAAAGAATCCCATTTGAGCTTTGACGAATTCCTCGCGGTGGCGGCGAAGCAGTCCAGCCTGATGGTCGAAACGCTGCTTCAACAGCTGCAACATGGCTAAGTTCATCCGATTCGGGGCGCTGTGCGCCCTTTTTCTTCTCCCCGTCGCGCTTTATGCCGCGCCGCGTGTTATCACCCTTTCGCCTGGCAATACCGAACTGGCTTTTGCCGCCGGTATTACCCCCGTTGCGGTCAGCAACTATTCTGATTATCCCGAGGCCGCTAAAAAAATTGAGCAGGTGGCGAACTGGCAGGGCATGAATTTCGAACGCATCGTGGCGTTGAAACCCGATTTAGTGGTGGCCTGGCGCGGAGGTAACGCCGAACGGCAGGTCAATCAACTCAAGGCGCTGGGCATTTCCGTGCTGTGGCTCGACCCCATGACGGTTGACGATATTGTGGGTGCATTGCGTCAGTTGGCTAAATGGAGCCCGAATCCCGATCAGGCCAACGCCGCCGCCGACAAACTGGCGCAGGAGTATGCCGCGCTGCAAAAACAGTATGCCGATCGGCCTAAGATCCGCGTATTTTTGCAGTTCGGCGGACAGCCGCTGTTCACTTCCGGGAAATCCTCGCTGCAAAATCAGATTCTGGAGGTGTGCGGCGGAGAAAATATCTTTGCCGACAGCCGCGTACCCTGGCCGCAGGTCAGCCGCGAGCAGGTTCTGATGCGCAAGCCGCAGGCAATTGTGGTTGCAGGAGAACAGCGCAATATTCCAAAAACAAGCCAATTTTGGCATGACCAGCTCAATGTTCCGGTTATTGCCCTTCATGACGACTGGTTTGAACGTGCCGGGCCGCGTATTATCCTCGCCGCAAAACAGCTCTGCCAGTCACTGGCGGAAATAACGAAATCATGAGGGTGAGCAATGCTGGTCTATTGGCTGGATATCATTGGTACTGCCGTTTTTGCTATTTCAGGCGTTTTATTGGCCGGTAAACTGCGTATGGACCCATTTGGCGTGCTGGTGCTGGGTGTGGTGACGGCAGTGGGCGGAGGAACCATTCGCGATATGGCGCTCGCTAACGGGCCGGTATTTTGGGTCAAAGATCCTACCGACCTGGTGGTCGCAATGGTGACCTGTATGCTGACCATTGTGCTGGTGCGTCAGCCGCGCCGTCTGCCGAAATGGATATTGCCCGTGCTGGATGCCGTCGGGCTGGCGGTATTTGTCGGCATCGGGGTTAACAAAGCTTTTATGGCCGGGACCGGCCCGCTGGTCGCGGTGTGTATGGGCGTACTGACCGGCGTCGGCGGCGGGATCATCCGCGATGTCCTCGCCCGTGAAGTGCCGATGATTTTGCGCACCGAAATTTACGCCACCGCCTGTATTATCGGCGGCATTGTTCACGCCAACGCCTTTTATGTCTTCGGCATAGGGCTTGAGCAGGCGAGCATGGTGGGCATGGTCGTGACGTTGGGGATCCGGCTGGCGGCGATCCGTTGGCACCTCAAACTGCCGACCTTCGCGCTGGACGACCGGCCGTGAAAACAAAAAAGCCGTGATGCAATCACGGCTTTTTTTATGGGCATTACGGTTTAAATACTAAATGAAGAACCGCAGCCGCAGGTGCTGGTCGCGTTCGGGTTGGTTACCACAAAACGGGAACCTTCCAGCCCTTCAGTGTAATCCACCGAGCCGCCGACCAGGTATTGCAGGCTCATCGGGTCAACCACCAGCGCGACACCCTGTTTCTCAATGGTCATGTCGCCTTCGTTAATCTGGTCGTCAAAGGTGAAGCCGTACTGGAAACCGCTGCAACCACCACCGGTGATATAAACGCGCAGTTTCAGGTTCGGGTTTTCTTCATCGGCAACCAGGCTTTTTACTTTGTTGGCTGCTGCATCGGTAAATTGCAGAGGCAGCGCTACGTCATCACTCATTATTTGCTCCCATTGATACGGCGATTCGGGTAATTAACCGAATCCTGGAGGCGGTCCCGGAACAGAAACGGCCAGAAGTATGACGGATATCACCCAAACTATTTGGTCATTATCTAATACCCTGGTAAATCGTTCAAGTATTCTCCGGTTGGGCGGCTTTTGACTGCTTCTCCGCTTCCTGTTTCGCCAGCGTCTGCGCGAGAATGGTTGAATACAGCGGTTTTCCGCCCAGCAGCTGCGCCAGCAGTGTGGCACCCAGGCAGGTTATGATCATTGGCAAAATGAGCTGATAATTGTCAGTCATTTCCAGTACCAGCACGATGCCGGTGAGCGGCGCGCGTACCGACGCGGCAAACAGCGCGCCCATACCCGCAATAGCAAAGGTTCCGGGCTCCAGTTGCCAGGCCGGGAACCACACAACACACGCCATACCAAACGCCGTGCCCAGTAAGGTGCCCAGTGCCAGCATCGGCGCGAAAATACCGCCCGGCGCCCCGGAGGAGAAACACAGCACCGTGGTAATAACACGGGCGATAAAAATAAACAGCAGCATACCGATGGTAAAATTGCCTGCCGCCGCAACAGGGATAAGTGCAAATCCACCGCCCGCCGCGGTGGGTTCAATCAGCCCAAGCACGCCGCACAAGCCGCCTATAAGCCCGCCGATCAGCACCCATTTGGTGATATTCCCGCCGTGGATTTTCGCAAAAATATCCTGTGCCTTTAGCACCAGCGTATTAAACAGCGGGCCCACAATGCCGAAAATCATCCCTAACAGCAGATACAGCCACAGCGTATGAACCGGTGCGTTGGTGAGTTGCCCCACATCGATAAGGGCCGTCTCGCCATTGAGCAAACGAAACACGATGCTCGACATGATCACGCCGGTAAACACCGCTTTAATAGAAATGAGGCTATAGCGGAACTGAGGGCGCATCTCTTCAATGACAAACAGAATACCCGCCAGCGGCGCGTTAAAGGCCGCAGAGATCCCCGCCGCCGCGCCGGTCGCCAACAGGGTATGGCCCGCTTCCGCGCTGCGCATCCGGAAAATATCCCGAATCATCCCGCCGAGGTTACCGCCGATTTGCACCGTCGGCCCTTCGCGTCCCAGCACCATGCCGGCACCCAGTGTGCCCATACCGCCAAAGAATTTGACCGGCAGGACGCGCCACCAGCGCACCGGCCTTAACCCTTCCAGCGCGCCTTCGATCTCCGGAATACCGGAACCGCCCGCTTCAGGCGCGAAGCGTCGCACCAGCCAGTAACCAAACATCGCCAGCGCCGCCGAGGCGATGAAGGCCAGCGGCCACACCACCAGGGCATGGTCGGCATTGCCCGCCAGCAGGGCTATGCGGTTGAGTTGTACCCATTCCACCGCTTTATCAAAGGCGACGCCCGCCAGGCCGGTTAACGTTCCGACGACGGCGGCCATTAACAGAGTCACCGCCGGGGTTTTATCGCGGTTAAGAAGTTGCCGAATGCGTTCTCGCCGTGTCAGGCGAATGATTTGCTGTGCTTCAAACGAGGAGTTTTTAGAATTCATACACCATCATTTACAGTAGTTTTTAAACGCACGGCATTCTACTCGCCTGAAGGGGCAACGTCGCGAGGAAAATCCCTGCAAAATATAATGATTCAATCGGGCAAAACTTTCATTAACGTCGGCGAATAACTTAGAATAGCCCGTTGTTACCCATTCCACGAATCAGGAGCCGATTCATGAGTAAGTCTGAACATCTCTACGCTGCCGCTCGCGAGCTTATCCCTGGCGGGGTTAATTCACCGGTACGCGCCTTTACCGGCGTAGGGGGCACGCCGCTTTTCATTGAACGCGCAGATGGGGCTTACCTTTATGACTCCGACGGCAAAGCCTATATCGACTACGTGGGCTCCTGGGGGCCGATGGTGCTGGGTCATAACCACCCCGCTATCCGCAACGCCGTGATCGAAGCGGCCCAGCGCGGATTAAGCTTTGGCGCGCCGACCGAGATGGAAGTCAAAATGGCGCAGCTGGTCACCGAGCTGGTGCCCACCATGGATATGGTGCGGATGGTTAACTCCGGCACCGAAGCCACCATGAGCGCCATCCGTCTGGCACGCGGCTATACCCATCGCGACAAAATCATCAAATTCGAAGGCTGCTATCACGGTCACGCCGACTGTCTGCTGGTGAAAGCAGGCTCCGGCGCGTTGACCCTGGGCCAGCCCAATTCGCCAGGCGTACCCGCGGATTTCGCTAAGCACACCCTGACCTGCACTTATAACGATTTGGCCTCCGTGCGCGAGGCTTTCGAGCTGTATCCGCAGGATATCGCCTGCATCATCGTAGAGCCGGTCGCCGGCAATATGAACTGCATCCCGCCGCAGCCAGACTTCCTGCCTGGCTTGCGCGCATTGTGTGATGAGTTCGGCGCGCTGCTGATTATCGATGAAGTGATGACCGGTTTCCGCGTGGCGCTGGCGGGCGCGCAGTCTTATTACGATGTAGAACCGGATTTAACCTGCCTGGGCAAAATCATCGGCGGTGGTATGCCGGTGGGCGCATTCGGCGGACGTCGGGAAATCATGGAAGCGCTGGCCCCGACCGGCCCGGTTTATCAGGCGGGAACGCTGTCCGGTAACCCCATCGCGATGGCGGCGGGTTATGCCTGCCTGACCGAGGTGGCGCAACCGGGCATTCATGCCACGCTGACCAATCTGACCACGCGTCTGGCGGAAGGCTTGCGTGAAGCAGCCCAGCAAGCCGGTATCCCGCTGGTGGTTAACCACGTCGGCGGCATGTTCGGCCTGTTCTTCACCGATGCACCGACCGTCACCTGCTATCAGGATGTGCTGGGCTGCGACGTGGAGCGCTTTAAGCGTTTCTTCCACCTGATGCTGGAAGAAGGGGTCTATCTGGCGCCGTCCGCGTTTGAAGCGGGCTTTATGTCCGTGGCGCACAGCGAAGAAGATATCGACAATACCATCGATGCCGCGCGTCAGGTGTTTGCGAAGCTGTAACCCTTTCTGGCCCGCGTTATCCGGCGCGGGCCGCTTTTCCTTTCAGCGTTGCAAATGGACGCCAAATCCGCTCTCCCCTTCCGCCAGCTCCGGCTTCAGAATTAACGACGGGATCGCGTAATCGCCGAAGTTTTGACGACGAAACGGCAGCGGTGCTGTCTGTTCAAGGGTTTTCATCCGCGCCTCCAGCTTCTCGCACTCCATCTGAAAACGCGCCTGATCCATCTTGCGGGCACGGTAAATCAGGTGCGGCGGCAGAACGTCAAACCCCGGATACCACAGCATACCGTGATGGATGGGGAACAGAATGTCATCAATACCGCCGTTGATACCGCGCGGGTGGTAATGACTCTCCCAGCCGCCTGCCGTCACCACCAGCATGGCGCGCTTGCCAGCCATGTTGCCTTCGCCGTAGCGATCGCCCCAGTGGCTGTCTGAGTGCTCCCCTACGCCATAGGCGAAACCATAGGCATACACCCGCTCAAACCAGCCTTTCATAATGGCAGGCATGGTGAACCACCACAGCGGGAACTGGAAAATCACCGTATCCGCCCGGCACAGTTTTTCCTGCTCGCGGGTGATATCAGGAGTCTGTAATCCCTGCTGATAACCCAGTTTTGAATCCTCTGCGGGATCGAACGGCTTGCCCTGATGATCAAGGGTAAAATCCGCCGCATCCAGCGAGGCTTTCCAGTTCATGGCATACAGATCCGATACCTGAACCTGGTGGCCCAGCGCGGTAAGCTGGCCGACCATCGCGTTTTTAAGTGCGCCATTGAGCGATTGGGGTTCCGGGTGGGCATAGACAATCAATACATTCATGACCATGTCTCCTGATGAAAAGTGACGTCAGCATCACTCATCGTCAGGTATAGTTAAAATGAATAGCGTTAATATCAGGTATTGTGATGAACAATCTCAGCAGGCTGGATTTGAATTTATTGCTGACGCTGGATGCGCTACTGACTGAGCAAAACGTCACCCGCGCGGCGGCGCGTCTGCACCTCTCCCAACCCTCGGTCAGCGTACAGTTGGCCAAACTCCGCGAAGCGTTAGGCGACCCGCTGCTGCTGCCCGGACCACGCGGTATGCGCCCCACCGCACGGGCGGAGGCGCTGCGCGAACCGTTGCGTCAGGCGCTTCAGGCACTGGACAATGCCATCGCCTCGCCGCTGCCCTTCGAGCCTGCACAAGCACACATTACCTGGCGCATTGCCGCGTCGGATTACAGTGAGCATTCGGTATTGCTCCCCGCGCTGGCTGAATTACGCCATGCCGCACCACATTGCCGTCTGGCACTGATGGAAGTCCCCTCAACCCGGCTCGGGGCCGCAATGGAGCATGACAAACTCGATCTGGCGATTTTCACCCGCAGCGGCGCGCCCCTGGACTTGCGTAGTCGCCTGCTGTTTAAGGAAAACTATCGGCTGGTGTGCCGCCGCGATCACCCTGAATTGCAACAGTCACCGGATCTGGCACAATTTTGCCAGCTTGAGCATGTGATTGTGTCGCCGGACGGCGGCGGATTTGTCGGCAGCACCGATGAAGCGCTGGCGGCATTAGGGCTGACGCGTAAGGTCGTGATGTCCGTGCCGCACTTCAGCTTTGTCAGCGCCGTGCTGAGCCGCACCAATATGGTGGCGTTATTACCGGAAAGACTGGTGCGTGACGATCCGGCGCTCAAAATACTGGACGCGCCGATTGAGATTACCGGGTTTGATAAGGTGATGCTGTGGCCGGAACGCGTGCATCGGGATCCGGCGCATCAGTGGCTGCGCGAGCTTATCGCCCGCGCGGTTGCAGCAGAATAAGCCGCTTTCCGGGCGAAAGCGGCCCAACGTCTTAACGGCTCTGCTTACGCAGCAGATACACGAAGTACGGCGCACCGATAAAGGTCGACAACAGGCCTGCCGGGATCTGATACGGGAACATCACCATTCTGCCGCACCAGTCCGCGACAATCAGCAACATCCCGCCCAACAGCGCGGAAATCACCAACTGCGGCAGCGCTCGTCGAAAGCCCATCATCCGGGTTATATGCGGCGCCATCAGCCCGACAAAACTCAGCGGCCCAATGGTCAGCGTCGCCGCGGCCGTCAGGCTTGCCGCCAGCATCAACAGAGCCACACGCGATGGTGTTAGCGCCACGCCTACCGCCCGGGCCGTATCTCCGCCCAGGGGCAGGACCGTCAACCAACGACGGCATAGCGGGGTAAGCGCCAGCAGCACCGCCATAATGACAAAGCTGTATACCGCATGATGGCCGGTCACGCTGTAGGTGGAACCAGAAATCCAGGTGATCACCTTCGCCATTCGCGGATCGCCACTGGCCTGCAACATCATTAACAGCATGGTGAACGCGGTGCTCAGCGCCATCCCGGCCAGCAACATACGGTGCGGTGAGAACCCTCCGCGCCCGGCGGTTACCATGATGATCAGCAGCGTGGCGGCGGCCCCCAGACTGCCGGCGGGCAACAGCCAGCCGAAGACGTCACCCGGCACCAGAAACAGCATAAGTACCACACCGAATGCCGCGCCGGAACTGATGCCAAGCACTTCCGGGCTTGCCATGGGGTTGCCGGTAAGACGCTGGATAATACAGCCTGCCACCGCCAGCATACAGCCAGCGGTCATCGCCGCCAGTACGCGTGGCCAGCGCCACGGCAGTAACTGCTGCAACAGATCGCCGCTGGCCCAGGTCCAGCCGTGAGCGTCACGCCCAAACGTCAGCGCCACGCCCGCCATCAGCACCAATATGCCGACACCCACCATGGCAAACCACAGCACATGCTGACGTTCAACGGGGATGGTGTCGCCCGCATTCAGGGACGGCGCGCTCTGCGTGCGTAAACGTGGCAGCAGCCAGAGCAGCAGCGGCGCGCCAATCAAAGCGGTAACCGCGCCGGTGGATATCTCCATCCATACCCGCGTCAGCCAGACGATGACCTGATCGGACAACCAGAGGATAAGCGCGCCGATGACTGGCGCGAGGATCAACCGGGCCAACAGACGACGTGCGCCAAGCATTTTCGCCAGCAACGGCGCGAACAGGCCGATAAAACCGATGATCCCCACGGCGTTGACCAGCAAGGCGCTGATCGCAATCGCCAACACCAGCGCCGCCAGGCGCGCAAGGGAAAGCGCCAGCCCAAGGTTTCGCGCCACGCCATCGTCGATCCCCATCAACGTAAGCGGGCGCAACAGCAGCAGGGTCAGCATCACGCCGCCCAGTAACTGCGGCCACAGACGGGAAACAATGCTCCAGTCGGTCTGGTTGAGCGCGCCGGTACTCCACAGGAACACGCTTTGTAATTGATCGTGATGGAAGATGATGATGAGCTGGTTAACCGCGCCGCAATACAGGCTCACCACCAGACCCGCCAGAATCAGGGTGACTGGCGACAAACGCTTATTCCAGGCAACGCCGAACACGATAAGCCCGACCAGCGCCGAGCCCGCCAGTGCGGCGAACTGCGTGGTAAGGTAGCCGCCGGGCAGCGCCCACAGCGTGGCGACGGCGACACCCAGTTGCGCGCCCGTTGCCACGCCGAGCGTGGTCGGTTCCGCCAGCGGATTACGCAGCACCTGTTGAAAAAGCACCCCGACCAGCCCCAGGCCTGCGCCCACCAGCAGTGAGATCGCCAGGCGCGGCAATGCGCTGTAATGGAACAGCATCTGGTCGATAGCGTCCTGGCTGGGATGCCATAACGCTGCGCTCCACTGATCGCGTGGCAGTTGATGATTAAGGTTGAACCAGGTAAGCCAGAGCCCGGTCAGAAACATCGCCGACAGCAGGATCGGCGCAAAATAATGGCCTCTCGCCTTCATGCTTTGCCTCCCAGCGCCGCATCCAGTACCCGGCAAAAGTGCATCGCAGAAAGGGTTGCGCCATAGAACCATACGGCAGGAACGCGCTGGAAACGCTGTTGGCGAATGAACGGCATCGCGTTCCACAACGGCGTAGTGGCGATGCGTGCCAGCAGAGCATCATCGCCGTGCTCAAAGCACAGTACATCCGCGTCTTTGATCGCCGCGAGGCGTTCAATCCCCACCACGGCGCTGCCCCAGAAATTGGTTTCGCCATGCCAGGCGTTCGCCATACCCATCACATTCATGACCTGCTGGAACAGACTGTTTTCGCCGATCACCAGCACATGCCGCTCGTCCATCAGGGTCATCATCAGAACCGGGCGGTTTCCCCGCCGGGCGAAGCGCGGTTTCATCTGCGCCAGATACGCATCAAAGCGATCAAGATGATCGCGCGCGGCCTGCTGGAGGCCCAGCAACTCGCCCATATCCAGCAGCGAGTTACGCGCTTTAGCGAGGGGCTGTTTACCGTCGCTAAAACTGAAGCCGCGCCCCGGCGCGATAGGCCGTAGCGTCTCTTCCGACGGGCCATACCCCGTCGACCAGACCAGCAATGAGGGCTTCATTTGGGCCAGCAACTCAAGATTGGGCTCGGTACGCAGCCCCACATCAATCACCGACTCCGGCAACCGGGGTTCATTGACCCACAGTCGGTAATTAACAATATCCGCGACGCCGTAAGGCTGCACGCCGAGCGCCATCAGCAGTTCCACCGGTAACCACTCCAGCGCCACAACGCGATGCGGATCGACGGTCGCAGCCCGGGCGGTGCCCATTTGCCACAGCAGCGGTGACAGCGCCATCGCCGTAACCAGCCGACGACGGGAAATTGACGATAACAGAGCATCAGACATCAGTAGACAAAACTCACAGGCGCCGCGCCAGCGGGATGGGCCAGGATCCCCATCGGGATACCGTAAATACGCTCCAGGGTATCGCTCTGCATCATGGATGCCGGAGAGCCCTGGGCAATCATTTCGCCGCCGCGCAATGCCACCAGATAATCGCAGTAGCGCGCCGCCATATTGATGTCGTGGAGCACCGCAATCACCGTTAAGCCTTTTTGCTGGCTCAGACGGTGGATCAACGCCAGCACGTCCACCTGGTGCGCGATGTCCAGCGCCGAGGTCGGCTCATCAAGCAATAAACAGCGGCTGTCCTGGGCCACCAGCATCGCAATCCATACGCGCTGGCGCTCGCCGCCGGACAAACTGTCCACCAGCCGGTTCGCGAACGGCTTGAGCCCCACCAGTTCAATGGCTTCTTCCACTTTGTCACGATCGGCCACGCCGAAACGGCCTAATGCGCCGTGCCACGGATAACGACCAATTGCCACCAGCTCACGCACCGTCATGCCTTCAGCGGGCGGCAACTGTTGCGGCAGATACGCCACCTCGCGGGCAAAGGCTTTACTGCTCCACTGATCGAGCGGCATGCCATTCAGCAACAGCTCGCCGTCGGACGGCTTCTGGTGACGCCCAAGCATTTTAAGAAGGGTGGATTTACTCGAGCCGTTGTGGCCGATCAGACCGGTGACTTTGCCAACCGGAAACGTCAGCGAGAGCGGGTGCAGCAGCGTTCGGCCAGGCACCCGGAAGGTGATATCGCGCAGAGAAAAAGTGGTATCGGGATGCGTCTGTTTATCCTGCATAGTCTTCAACTTGATAAAGGGCACGGCGAACCGTGCCCGAAAACGGATCAGAAACGGAAGGTAGCGGTCGCGACAACCTGGCGTTCTGCGCCCCAGAAGCAGCCGTAAGTGTTGAAGCAGCTGGCAACGTATTCACGATCAAACAGGTTGTTAACGTGCAATGCGACGTTAGAACCGGCCATACCAACCCGGGCCAGGTCATAACGCACCAGCGCGTCCACCAGCGTGTAGCTGCCCACTTTGAAGGAGTTAGCCGGATCGCCGTAGCTTGAGCTGGTATAACGCACGCCCGTGCCCAGCGTCAGGCCGGAGAGCGGGCCGTCAAACAGGGTGTAATCGCCCCACAGTGACGCCATGTGTTTTGGCACCTGCGCCGGGGTGTTGCCTTTGTAGCTGGTATCGGTGGTGTATTCCGCATCAGTGTAGGTATAAGAACCCACCATGTTGATATTGGCAGAAAGCGCTGCTTTGGCTTCGAGTTCGACGCCGCGCGAACGGATTTCGCCGCCTTCAACCGAGAAGAATGAGCCACCCGGATCGGCCATCAGGTTGTTGGTTTTGGTGAGCTGATACAGCGCGCCGGTCAACACAATCGGACGATCCTGCGGCACATATTTCACGCCCGCTTCGTACTGCTTACCTTTAGACGGGGAGAAAATGTTGCCATCCGCGCCCACGGTGGAAGCCGGTTCGAACGATTCGCTATAGCTGAAATACGGGGTCACGCCGTTATCGAACAGATAGTTCACGCCGCCGCGCCAGGTAAACTCTTTATCGTCACGCGAGTCTTCGACACTGGTAACGCGGTTCAGGGAATCCTGCTTCGCCCAGTCGTAACGACCGCCAAGCGTCACCAGCACCTTGTCCCACTGCGCCTGATCCTGAACATACAGACCGGTTTGCTTCTGTTTATTCAACACCTGATAAGCGCCGGAAACGGTCGGATCTTTGGAATCAAAATTAAAGTAGCCGCGGTCGAGATTGTAGATATCGGATGACGGCACGGAACCCGGCCAGCCGAACCAGGAATCGATGTCGTTACGCATACGCATGAAATCCACGCCCGTCAGCAGCGTATGATCCACGGAACCCGTGGCGAACTGGCTCTGCAGTTGCGTATCAACCGAGAAGTTTTCCAGTTTTTCTTTGTCGATAACGTAACGGCGCGTCAGGGTATGGCCCCAGTCAGACGGCGCGATGTTTGCGCACGGGCCGTTAGCCGGATCCGCGGTATACAGCGGATCGGAGCACATGCCATAACCGTAGACGCTGTTCTGCGCGGTTTTGTTTTGCGCAAAACGCAGGTTTTGACGCACGGTAAAGGTGTCGTTAAAACCGTGTTCGAAGCTGTACCCGACCATTTTCTCGTTACGTCGGTAAGTGTTGTTCTCAGCACCTTCGTTGAAATCAGTCGGCAGGCGCTGGCCGTTCGGCAGCGTTTGCACCGTCCCCTCTTTCGGCAACCAGCCGTAATAGCCGGTTTCCGGCTCATTCTGGAAATAGGAGAGGAACGTGAAGTTGGTTTTATCATCCGGACGCCAGGAGAACGACGGCGCAATGGCGTAACGCTGCTCTTCCGCACCTTTCTGCTGGGCATTTGCCGAACGTGCCACACCGGTTAAGCGATACGAATACACGCCGTTATCATCCAGCGCGTCGCTGAAATCAAAACCTGTCTGATACAGACTGTCGGTGCCCATTTTGAACTGGACTTCATACAGCGGCTCGGTGGTCGGACGCTTGCTGACCATGTTCAACAGGCCGCCAGGGTTGCTCTTTCCGTACAGCACAGAAACCGGACCGCGCAGCACTTCAGCGCGTTCCAGCATATAAGGATCGATGACCGCGTCGTTATAGAAGTTGCCCTGCATTTTCAGGCCGTCCAGATAGTTGTTCTGGCTTTGGCCGTCGGACGCGAAACCGCGAATAATCAGATAATCATAGGTATTGGACGCGCCACGCGTGCCCACGGCGACACCCGGGGTATAGCTCAACGCTTCTTTCACGGATTTGGGCTGATGCAGCGCCATCTCTTCAGCCGTGACCACGGAAATGGACTGCGGCGCCTTTTGGATTGGCGTATCGGTTTTGGTCGCCGTCGCGGACTGACGGGCCGCAATCGTGGCTGCCGGCCCCCACGCGCTTTCCTGCGGTGCGGCGGCACTCACGGTGATGGTGTCTTCTTTTTGGGTGGTGTCAGCCGCAAAAACCGGAGCAGACATGCTTCCGACTGCTGTGGCTATCATCACTGCGATCTTACGCAATGAAGTATTGACTGGCTGAGCAGTGTTTGGATGCGCCATTGGATTTTCTCTACGTGAATATGACGAATGATAACGTAAACGATAATTATTATTATGACGGCAGGATAATATGCGAAACGGTGTTTGCATAGCAAGCAGCACACGGCCCTGATTTCCCTGAGGGAACAAGAAATAAGCACCTTGCTAATGTGGGGTTATTGAAGCGTGGAAAGAGAGTTGTCGTAATGTGAAATTTTTGCGAACCAGGGCGTTCTCATTCCCTTTTGCGCGGGTGAATACTCGCCACCGCTAAAAAAATAAGGGCGGGAAAATCCCCGCCCTTATTGTCATACCCGATGCGATCGCCGTTAACGTGGGCTTAGCCGAACATGTCCTTGATCCAGCCCGCTACGCCATCGCTTTTTTGCTCCTGCGCAGGCGCTTGTTGCTGTTGCTGAGGCTGCTGCTGTTGCGGCGGCGAAGACTGCTCGAACGGATTCCCCGACGGCTCAACCGGGCGGCTCTGCTGGCAAAGCGCATCCGGGTTGGTGGTCCACACCGGAAGTGTACGCGTGCCACCGCCACCGCAGATGAAGTAACCCTGGTCATCAACGCTCATATCAACAATGTCTTCCGGCGGCGTCAGGTCCAGCCCGATTGGCGACTGGTTGCTGAGGTAACGCTGGTAAATCGACATCGCGCCGCTCGCGCCATACAGCTTCGTCGGCTGGTTGTTGTCGCGTCCTACCCAGGTGATTACCACTTCACGGCCATCGATACCGGCAAACCAGGTATCCACCTGATTGTTGGTGGTCCCGGTTTTACCCGCCAGATGCAGGCCCGGGAACTTCGCGCCCAGTTGGCGACCGGTGCCGCGCTGCACGACCTGTTGCATGGTCCACAGCGTCATATACGCCGCCTGCGCGGGTACGGCGCGTTCCGACTGCGGGAAGCTCTGGAACAGCGGGGTCCCGTCTTCAGCAATGACCGAACGCACCGCTGACAGCGTGGCGCGGTTGCCGCCGCTGGCGATGGTCTGGAACGCCTGAGCGACTTCAATCGGCGTCAGGTTCAGCGCGCCCAGCAGCATGGAAGGAACAGGGTGCAGCTGATCTTTCGGCACGCCCAGCTTCAGCCAGGTGTCAGTTACCGCAGGCAGGCCAATCGCCATCCCCAGATTCACCGTCGGCACGTTCATGGAACGGGTTAACGCATCCACCAGCATCACCTGGCCGCTGTAACGATGATCATCGTTCTGCGGCGACCACACCTGGCCATTCGGCTGGCGCAGTGAAATCGGCGCATCGGCAATCCAGGTATTCAGGCGGTACTGGTTCGGCTGGCTCAGCGCCGTCAGATAGGTCGCCGGTTTCGCCAGCGAGCCGATAGAACGGCGTGCCTGCATGGCGCGGTTATAACCGGCAAATTGCGGATTCGCCCCGCCAACCATCGCACGGACTTCGCCGCTGAAACGGTCCACGACCACCATCGCCGTTTCCAGATCACTCAGTTTGCGCTGCTTGATTAATGCCGGAATGCCTTCGACCGCGGCTTTTTCCGCCGCATCCTGCGCCACGGAATCAAAAGTGGTGAAGATCTTCACGCCGGAGAGATCTTTCACTTTATCGCCCAGCTTCGCCTGCAGTTCCTGGCGCACCATCTGCATAAAGGCTGGCTGCGGAGAAATCACCCCGCCGCGCGGCTGCACGCCCAGCGGACGCGCACTCAGCATGTCATACAGCTCCTGATCGATAACCTTCTGTTCCTGCAACAGACGCAGCACCAGATTACGGCGCTCCAGCGCCATTTTCGGGTTACGCCACGGGTTATAAATCGACGCGCCTTTTACCATCCCCACCAGCAACGCCTGCTGGTCGAGGCTCAGCTCGTCCACCGGGCGGCCAAAGTAGTACAGGCTGGCCAGCGGGAAGCCGCGGATTTCGTTATCGCCACTCTGACCGAGATACACTTCGTTCAGATAGAGTTCAAGAATGCGGTCTTTGCTGTAGCGCGCATCCATGATCAGCGCCATGTACGCTTCATTCGCCTTACGCCACAGCGTACGTTCACTCGACAGGAACAGGTTTTTCGCCAGCTGCTGCGTCAGGGTACTCGCGCCCTGAACAGCGCGTCCGGCCGTCAGGTTCGCCAGCACCGCACGGCCAATGGAATAGAGGCTAATCCCGTCATGCTCATAGAAATGACGGTCTTCGGTAGCGATCAGCGTATCCACCAGCAGATCCGGATAGCCGCTACGCGGCACAAACAGACGCTGCTCGCCGTTCGGCGATGAAAGCATGGTAATCAAACGCGGATCGAGGCGGAAGAAGCCAAACTGGCGCTTGCTGTCGAGATTCTCAATGGTCTCAAGACGATCTTTGCTGAACGTCAGACGCGCGCGCACCTGCCCTTCTTTACTGTCCGGGAAGTCGAACGGGCGGCGGATCATTTCAATGCTGTTGGCCTGAACGGTGAATTCGCCGGGGCGCGTCATGCGCGTCACCTTGCGGTACTGCGTCGCTTCCAGCAGTTGCACCATTTCTTGCTTACTGACCGGCATATCCGGTTCAAGGTTAACCATCCGGCCATAGACGGCGGCGGGCAGTTGCCAGACTTTACCGTCGATACGGCTGCGGATTTTCTGATCGAGGTACACGCCGTAAATCACCAGCACGACGATCAGCACCAGCATCAGTTTCAGCAACAGCCAAAGCCAGCGGCGTTTGCGCTGCGGTTTTTTCCCTTTGCCTTTCCGTGGTGGCATCGGTTCCTCATTGTCATCATCTTCGTAGTCATCGTCGTACTCATCTTCTCTGAGACGACGACGGGTTACTTTCTGTTTCACCGGACGGGAAGGTTTCCCTTTACGCCCGATGGGTTCGCGGTCATTCCCCGCCATGCTTTCTCTCCACTGCGTTCAGGCGCGAGGGCCTGATTCTTGGTTCTTTCACGTTATCGTGAAAGAAGAAATCTCTCAAAAGTCCAGCCATCAGACGCAAGCTGACTCAAGGCTGATATTTTTTGGTGCGACGCGTCGGTAACGCGCTGGCGGGATCATCCGGCCAGACGTGTTTTGGATAGCGCCCTTTCATCTCTTTTTGTACGTCCCGGTACGATCCCTTCCAGAATGCACTTAAATCACGGGTGATCTGGAGCGGTCGTTGGGCTGGCGACAGCAGTTCCAGCGTCAGCGCAATGCGCCCTTCGGCAATCAGCGGCGTCGCCGCTTCGCCAAACATTTCCTGCATCCGTACCGCCAGGACCGGCGGCTGCTCCTCATGATAGCGCAGGGCTATCCGGCTTCCGGTGGGCACAGTGTAATGCGCTGGCAGCGCACTATCCAGACGTTGACGTTGCGACCAGTCCAGCAAATTACCCAGCGCCGCCGTTAAATCGACGTTCTGCAAGGCGCGCAATGAATGCACGCCGCGAAGCTGCGGCAGAAGCCAGCGCTCAAGTGTAGCCAAAAGTGCCGAATCTGAAACATCCGGCCAGGGATATTCCGGCAGCCACTTGGCGGCGCACTGTAAACGTAGCCGTAATTGCTGCGCGTCGGGGCTCCAGTGCAGAACAGAAAGCCCTTTTTCACGAATGCCGTTGAGCATCGCCAGATGAAGTTCCTCTTCTGACGGGCGGGCCAGATGCTGGTGTTTCACCACAAGCTGGCCGATTTGCTGACGGCGAAAGGCTTTTAACGTGCCCTGCGCCTCGTCCCACTCCACGCTGTCTTGCTGGCGCAGCAGTGTCGGGCACTGGACGAGCAACTTATCGATATCCAGCGCCAGCGCCTGCAACATACGCGCATCGGGCGACTGGCTACCCTGCAATAATAACGGCGCGATCAGCCATTCATGACGGCTAAGCGCATCGTCAGGATCGAGCCGTGCGCCCATTCCATTGGCTAACTGGTAACGTCCGTCCAGGCCGCGACGCCGGGCGATACGGTCAGCAAACGCGCTGGCAAGCAGCCTCGGCGCAAGTGCGATATCCCGCGCCCCGCCGCGGCTATCCATCCGCTTCAGCAATTGTTGGCTGCGGGCCTGCCAGTTTGGCTGGCTGCGCGAAAAAACCGCCGCCAGGTCGCTGTTTCCCCCACGCGGCGGCTCTTCAAGCAGCGCGGCAAGCCATGCGGCGGTGGCCTGTTCATCAGCCGTGTGCGCCCCCGCCAGCATTGCCGCCAGCCGCGGATCCAGCCCCAACTGCGCCATTCGCTGGCCCTGCGCGGTCAGACGATCCGCTTCGATCGCGCCCAACTGTTCAAGCAAGGCGCGGGCGGCGGCAAGATTCGCCTCCGGCGGCCTGTCCAGCCAGTTGAGTTGCTCAACGTCCCGACACCCCCACTGAAAGAGTTCCAGTAACAGTCCGCTGAGATCGCTTTGCAGAATTTCCGGGTCCGCCTGCGCGGCGGCACGTTCGCCCTGCTCTTTAGCAGTGAGATGCAGGCAGATGCCGGGTTCAAGCCGCCCGGCGCGACCGGCGCGCTGGATCATCGACGCCTGGCTGACGCGTTGGGTAACTAAACGCGTCAGGCCGCTTCGCGCATCAAAACGCGCCACCCGCTCAAGGGCGCTGTCGACCACCAGGCGAATGCCTTCGATGGTTAAACTGGTTTCTGCGATATTCGTAGCCAGCACCACTTTACGGAAACCGGCTGGCGCGGGAAGGATTGCTTTACGCTGCTCGCTAAGCGGCAAGGCGCCGTACAGCGGGCAGAGCAGCACATCGCTGGCGACGCGACCGGCCAGTTGCTCCTGTACACGTTGAATTTCCGCCACGCCGGGCAGAAACAGCAGCAGCGACCCGGTTTCTTCCCGCAGAAGTTGCGCTGTGGCGACGGCAATCGCCTCTTCACTGCGTAACTGTACCGACAGTGGTTGCCAGCGTCTTTCAACCGGGAAGGCGCGCCCTTCAGAAGCCACCACAGGCGCGTCGGGCAGCAGGGCTTCAAGCCGTGCATTGTCGAGCGTGGCGGACATGATTAACAGTTTGAGATCGTCGCGCAGGCCTTGCTGGACGTCGAGCAGCAGCGCCAGGGCCAGATCGGCTTGCAGGCTGCGTTCGTGGAATTCATCCAGGATCACCAGACCGATGCCGGTAAGCTCCGGGTCCTGCTGGATCAAACGCGTCAAAATGCCTTCAGTAACCACCTCAAGACGCGTATTGGGGCCGACGCGGGTTTCGCCGCGCATCCGGTAACCCACCATGTCGCCCGGCGTTTCGCCCAGCAGTTCGGCAAGACGCTCGGCAACGTTGCGCGCCGCCAGACGACGGGGTTCCAGCAGAAGGATTTTCCCGTTGACGCCTGGCATCTTTAACAGTTGCAGCGGCAGCCAGGTCGATTTGCCTGCGCCGGTAGGGGCAGAAAGCAAAACCTGCGGAGCGGCAGTTAACGCATCCAGCAATTGGGGTAAAACGGCGGCGACGGGCAATGACGACACGAAACGCTCCAGGGGGTCCACATCAAAAGGGTTAACATTAAAACGGGCGCATTGTAGCATCCCGACAAACCATTACCGAGAAATGCCATGTCTGAGCCAAAACGGCTGTTCTTCGCGCTGGAAATCCCCGCCGCCATCCAGCAGCAAGTGATCCAGTGGCGCGCCGCGCAATTCGCACCGGAAGCGGGCCGGCCGATTGCGGCGGCGAACCTGCATCTGACGCTGGCGTTTTTAGGCGAAATCAGCGAGCAAAAGCAGCAGACGCTGATGACGCTCGCCGGGCGCATCCAGCAGCCTGCGTTTACTCTTACGCTGGACGACGCGGGGCACTGGCCGCGCTCACGCGTGGTGTGGCTCGGCAGCCGTCAACCGCCACGCGGCCTGCTGCAACTGGCGAATCTGTTGCGCGCCCAGGCTGCGCGCAGCGGCTGCCATCAAAGCGCCCAGCCTTTTCACCCGCATGTGACGCTTCTGCGTAATGCTGCGCCACGGGTCGCGATCCCCGCGCCGGGTTTCCACTGGACCTTCCCGGTGACGGAATTTGTACTCTATGCCTCGCAGTTCAGCCAGGGCCGCACCCACTACCAGCCGCTGGAGCGCTGGTCGCTACTATAAAAGGAAGAACAATGGAGTTTATTCCCCCGCTGCAACCCGCCACGCTGATAAAACGCTACAAACGTTTTCTGGCCGATGTGATAACCCCGGACGGAACTACGCTTACGTTGCATTGCCCCAATACCGGCGCCATGACCGGTTGCGCCACGCCAGGCGATACGGTCTGGTACTCCGCCTCGCCAAATCTGACGCGAAAATATCCCCACACCTGGGAGCTCACGCAGACCGGAAACGGGCATCTTATCTGCGTCAATACGTTACGGGCTAACCAACTGGTAAAAGAAGCTTTACAGGAAAAGCGCCTGGGGGAATTATCCGATTATTCGACGGTCTTAAGCGAAGTTAAATACGGCGCTGAGCGTAGCCGTATTGATTTCATGTTACAGGCAAGTTGCAAGGTTAACTGCTATATTGAAGTCAAATCAGTCACGTTATCGGATCATGCGCAAGGGTATTTTCCCGACGCCGTTACGGCCAGAGGGCAAAAACATTTGCGTGAGTTGATGAGCGTTGTGGAGAACGGCGAACGTGCCGTCTTGTTATTCGCCGTATTGCATTCGGCGATTGAATACGTTTCTCCGGCGCGCCACATCGACCCCCGATACGCGATGCTGCTAAGTGAAGCACAGCAAAAAGGGGTGGAGATTGTTGCCTGGAAGGCGACATTAACCGCCGAAAAAATGCAATTAGCGATACCCGTACCGGTGCGTCTGTAATGCCGGTTAACTGTTTGAGTCATTATTGTTTCAGGCGCATGCGCAAATACGCTTTTCCTCACAGGGTTGTCAAGTGTAACGTTTATACAATTGCTATCCCGAAAAGCTTCTGCTATTTATAGCGGCCTGATTTTTCCCCCGACAAGGGGATCGATAGTGCGTGTTAAGGAGAAGCAACATGCAAGAAGGGCAAAAACGTAAAACATCGTCCCTGAGTATTCTCGCCATCGCTGGGGTGGAGCCGTATCAAGAGAAGCCGGGCGAAGAGTATATGAATGAAGCCCAGCTGGCACACTTCAAGCGCATTCTTGAAGCATGGCGTAATCAACTTAGGGATGAAGTCGATCGCACCGTTACGCATATGCAGGATGAAGCGGCTAACTTCCCGGATCCGGTCGATCGCGCCGCCCAGGAAGAAGAGTTCAGCCTCGAACTGCGTAACCGCGACCGTGAGCGTAAACTGATCAAGAAAATCGAGAAAACCCTCAAGAAAGTGGAAGACGAAGACTTCGGCTTCTGCGAATCATGCGGAGTGGAAATTGGCATTCGTCGTCTTGAAGCACGTCCGACCGCGGATTTGTGCATTGACTGCAAGACGCTGGCCGAAATCCGCGAAAAACAGATGGCTGGCTAATCCCGGCTCACATCCATTAATAACAACGGCGGGGTTTCTCCCGCCTTGTTTTTTTTTAGCGCTATGTCCACTTCTTATATCGGGCGTTTTGCCCCTTCACCGTCAGGCGAACTCCATTTCGGCTCGCTGATCGCCGCGCTGGGTAGCTATTTACAAGCCCGCGCCCTGCAAGGTCTGTGGCGGGTGCGAATTGAAGATATCGATCCCCCGCGCGAAGTCCCCGGCGCCGCGGATACTATTTTGCGCCAGCTTGAACACTACGGCCTGCTCTGGGACGGCGACGTGCTGTATCAGTCCGATCGTCACGAGGCCTATCAGGACGCCCTCGCCTGGCTGCGCGATCAGCATCGCAGTTATTACTGCACCTGTACCCGTAGCCGTATTCAGCAAATCGGCGGAATCTACGACGGGCACTGCCGGGATGCGGGCCACGGTCCGGAAAACGCCGCTGTACGGTTGCGCCAGACCGAGCCGGTGATGTCTTTTCACGACCGCTTGCGTGGCGAGATTGTCGCCGATCCGGCGCTGGCGAAAGAAGATTTTATTATCCACCGCCGTGACGGGCTCTTTGCTTACAATCTCGCGGTGGTGGTGGACGATCATTTCCAGGGCATTACCGAAATAGTGCGCGGCGCGGATTTAATCGAACCCACCGTGCGGCAAGTTTCGCTTTATCATCAGTTCGGCTGGCAACCGCCCGCGTGGTTTCATCTGCCGCTGGCGCTCAATGCCGAGGGCAATAAACTCTCAAAACAGAATCATGCCCCGGCGCTGCCGCAGGGCGACCCAAATCCCGTGCTGGTTGCCGCTTTGCGGTTTTTGAACCAGCCTGTAATAGAACACTGGCAGGATTTATCCACTGAAGCATTGCTTCGCGAAGCGGCGATAAACTGGTCTCCCCAACGGATACCTGTGAATCCAGCATTCTCAAATGCGTTGCGCTGAGCTATGATTAGCCGCTATTTTTTGTCCAGAGACTGACACTACCGAGGTGCACCATTTTTACCCGAGTCGCTAATTTTTGCCGCAAGGTGTTAAATCGCGAGGAAAGCGAGGTTGACGAGACCGTCAGCCAGCCCACGATCACCGTCATCCCACGCGAGCAGCACGCTATTTCCCGCAAAGATATCAGTGAAAACGCCCTCAAGGTGATGTACCGCCTGAATAAAGCTGGCTACGAAGCCTGGCTGGTTGGCGGCGGCGTACGCGATCTGTTGCTGGGCAAAAAACCAAAAGATTTTGACGTGACGACCAATGCCACGCCGGATCAGGTCCGTAAACTGTTCCGCAACTGCCGTCTGGTTGGCCGTCGCTTTCGCCTGGCCCACGTTATGTTCGGCCCGGAAATTATCGAAGTCGCGACCTTTCGCGGGCATCACGAAGAAAATGTAAACGATCGCGCCATTTCCCAACGCGGCCAGAATGGCATGCTGCTGCGCGACAACATTTTCGGCTCCATTGAAGAAGATGCCCAGCGCCGTGACTTCACCATCAACAGCCTGTACTACAGCGTGGCGGATTTCACCGTACGCGATTACGTGGGCGGTCTGCAGGATTTAAAACTCGGCATCATCCGCCTGATTGGCGATCCGGAAACCCGCTACCGTGAAGATCCGGTGCGGATGCTGCGCGCAGTACGTTTCGCGGCGCGCCTGGATATGAAGATCAGCCCGGAAACCGGCGAACCGATCCCGCGCCTGGCGACGCTGCTCAATGATGTGCCGCCCGCCCGCCTGTTCGAAGAGTCATTAAAGCTGTTGCAGATGGGCTACGGTTACAACACCTATTTGCTGCTGCGCGAATATTCGCTGTTCCAGCCGTTGTTCCCTACCATCACCCGCTTTTTCACCGAGCAGGGTGACAGCCCGATGGAGCGCATCATCGAGCAGGTGTTGAAAAACACCGATAACCGCATTCATAACGATATGCGCGTAAACCCGGCGTTCCTGTTTGCCGCCATGTTCTGGTATCCGCAAATCGAAACTGCGCAAAAAATCGCGCAGGAAAGCGGCCTGAGCTGGAACGACGCGTTTGCCCTTGCAATGAATGATGTGCTTGATGAAGCCTGCCGTTCGCTGGCGATCCCGAAACGCATTACCGCGCTGATCCGCGATATCTGGCAGCTTCAGCTGCGGCTTTCGCGCCGTCAGGGCAAGCGCGCCTGGAAGCTGATGGAGCATCCGAAATTCCGCGCCGCTTACGATCTGCTGGCGCTGCGCGCTGAAGCGGAAAACAATGCCGAGCTTCAGCGCCTGGCGCGCTGGTGGGGCGAGTTTCAGGTTTCCGCGCCGCCTGCGCAAAAAGACATGCTTAACGATCTGGATGATGAACCTGCCGGACGCCGTCGTCCGCGTCGGCCGCGCCGTCGTGCGCCGCGCCGCGAGGGTAACGCGTGACCCGCGTTTATATCGCTATCGGCAGCAACCTTGCTTCGCCTCTGGAACAAGTGAATGCTGCCCTGGCGGCGCTGGCGGAAATCCCTGACAGCCAGATCGTTGCCGTATCGCCCTTTTATCGCACCCCGCCGCTCGGTCCGCAGGATCAGCCTGATTACCTTAATGCAGCCGTGGCGCTGGATACCGATCTGGCACCGGAAACGCTGCTCGATCACACTCAGCGCATCGAGCTGCAGCAGGGTCGTGAGCGTAAAGCTCACCGCTGGGGGCCGCGTACCCTGGATTTAGACATTATGCTGTTCGGCGACCGGCAAATCGCTACGCCGCGCCTGACCGTTCCGCATTACGATATGAAAAATCGCGCCTTTATGTTACTGCCGCTGGTGCACATCGCCCCGGATGTCTGCTTCCCGGATGGCGTTAAAGTCGCCAACATTCTGGCAAATCTTGATCCCTCTGGCATTTCCCGCTGGTAGTTGTTTCTCCCCTGAACGCTGGCTACTCACTGCGAAAGCTATCGTTTACACTGTTCGCCATTTTACGTTCAGGGAACAGCCATGAAACCAACCACCCTTACCCAGCTTCGCCGTCTGAAGGCCAGCGGGCAAAAATTCGCGACCATCACCGCGTATGACTTTAGCTTCGCAAAACTGTTTGCCGATGAAGGCATTGGCGTCATGCTGGTCGGTGATTCGTTGGGCATGACGGTACAGGGGCATGACTCTACTCTGCCCGTTACTGTGGACGACATTGCCTATCACACCCGCGCGGTGCGCCGCGGTGCGCCCAACTGCCTGCTGTTAGCCGATTTGCCGTTTATGGCGTACGCCACGCCGGAACAGGCGTTTGAAAACAGTGCAGTTGTGATGCGAGCCGGGGCGAATATGGTGAAGATCGAAGGCGGACGCTGGCTGGCCGATACCGTACGAATGCTGACCGAACGGGCCGTGCCGGTGTGCGGGCATCTTGGCCTGACGCCGCAGTCGGTGAACATCTTCGGGGGTTATAAAGTGCAAGGCCGCGATGATGACGCCGCGCAAACGCTGCTGGATGACGCGCTGGCTCTTGAAGCAGCGGGCGCGCAATTGCTGGTGCTGGAATGCGTGCCGGTGGCGCTGGCGCAACGCATCACCAGCGCGCTCTCCATTCCGGTGATCGGCATCGGCGCAGGCAATGTCACCGACGGACAAATACTGGTAATGCATGACGCCTTCGGTATTACCGGCGGCCATATTCCCAAATTCGCCAAAAACTTCCTTCACAGTGCAGGCGACATCCGCGCCGCCGTACGCCAGTATATTTCTGACGTAGAATCCGGCATTTATCCGGGTGAGGAACACAGTTTTCATTAATGATCAGGAAAGCGGCACAGAGGTGCCGCTTTTTATTATTCGTTAATTACAGACGCTGAATTTCAATCGTCATTGTTCCCTGATAATCGCCTGGCACTGCATCCTGATTGTGCAATTTCACCATGCCCAGTTTAAATTTCGTGAAAGGCAAAACGGCCGGAAGCGTGCCGGTGTTAATAGACACCGGAATACCGTCATTGCTGTAAGCCGCGACGCCAATACCTTTAGCCGCATCTTCACTGGTGCTACTGTTCGCAAGGACCGTGCCGCTGGCATTGTCTTTTTCACCGGTGAACTTGAAGAAAATATGATTATTTTCAACCTGATAACGGCAATAGTCCGTATTACTCACCGTCAGCATTAACATCGTACCGCCAGAGTAAACTTTATTTTGGTCTCCCAGGTCATCAACGGAAGTAGTAAAGTTAATGGCGCTTTGGCTAAGCCCTACGGCACAGGACGTCTCGTTTCCCGTCTTTAGCCTACCAAAAATATGGACCTGTGCATCGCTGTCACTGACGCCAACCTGCGCCCAGGCCTGAGACAGGCATAAAGATGATAAAATGAGCATCCCAGCTATTTTCTTCATAAAAAGTCCTCATATTAAAAAATGTTTCTGCGGAGACAAATATCCGCAGGCTGATGCGTAGAAAAACAATCATGCTGGCGCTTAATATATTCACGCCATTAATAAGTATTATTTTCATTGCACTTTATTATTCTATTGAAACTTTATTTTAATTCTTCACCGATAATGCCCTGCAATCGCTAAATATGACCCGGTCTTTATTATTTTTGACGGCGAGCTCTGTCATTGCATTCATTATATTTATAATCAGACAAGCGTTCCCGCTAAACAAACCCTAATGATTGTTCTTCATTATTGGCGATTTGAATAAATAGAACGTTTGCGGGAATCACCGTCCCTGCCGCTTTACCGTCTTCGCATGGCGGTTAAAACCCTGAGCAAACCCGATGCCAGGCATTGAGATAAACCGCTATTGTGCGTATCGTCATGCCGGAGCTATCCGCACAAGCACATTGTTATCACTACAGGAGTCTTGATCGTGTTGATTATTGAAACCATACCGCTGCTGCGCCAGCAAATTCGTCGTCTGCGCCTTGAAGGCAAACGGATTGCGCTGGTACCGACAATGGGAAACCTTCATGACGGTCATATGAAGCTGGTTGATGAGGCGAAAGCGCGGGCCGATGTGGTTGTGGTAAGCATTTTCGTCAATCCGATGCAGTTCGATCGTCCGGACGACCTGGCGCGTTACCCACGCACCCTTCAGGATGACTGTGAAAAACTGAACCGCCGCGGCGTGGATCTCGTTTTTTCCCCCACGCCGGAAGAAGTCTACCCGCACGGCATGCTCGATCAAACCTTCGTCGACGTGCCGGTCATCTCCACAATGCTGGAGGGCGCGAGCCGACCAGGCCATTTCCGTGGTGTCTCCACCGTAGTCAGTAAGCTGTTTAACCTTGTGCAGCCGGACATCGCCTGCTTTGGCGAAAAGGATTACCAGCAGTTGGCGCTGATCCGCAAAATGGTCGCCGATATGAGCTATGACATTGATATCGTCGGCGTGCCCACTGTGCGTGCTAAAGACGGCCTGGCCCTCAGCTCGCGCAACGGCTATCTCACCAGCGACCAGCGTAAAATCGCACCGGGCCTGAGCCAGGTGATGAATAACATCGGCCAGAAATTGCAGGCTGGCGAGCGGGATGTGGAAGAGATGCTGGCGATTGCGGCACGGGAGCTTAATGAAAAAGGCTTCCGTAGCGATGACTTGCAAATCCGCGATGCCGATACGCTGTTGGAACTGACCCCGCAAAGCCAGCGTGCCGTGGTGCTGATGGCTGCGTGGCTCGGCCAGGCCCGTTTAATTGATAATTTGACGGTGGTTCTGGCGTAGCGGAGCGGGGATAGACAGCGATTTTAAAACGGGCAATACTGCCCGGGTAAAATTCCTGGGGCGGGCTTCCCCGCTCTGACAGTGTTGGTGTAGACAGGGTTAAATTTATGATTCGTACAATGTTGCAGGGCAAACTGCATCGCGTCAAAGTGACTCAGGCAGACTTGCACTATGAAGGTTCCTGCGCCATTGATCAGGATTTTCTTGAAGCGGCTGGCATTCTGGAATACGAAGCCATCGATATTTACAACGTGACCAACGGTAAGCGTTTTTCTACCTACGCGATTTCCGGCGAGCGCGGTTCTAAAATCATTTCCGTTAACGGTGCGGCGGCGCATTGCGCCGACGTGGGCGACATTTTGATTATCGCCAGCTATGTCACCATGCCGGATGAGCAGGCCCGCAGCTGGCAACCCAAAGTGGCGTATTTTGATGGTGATAATGAGATGAAACGCACTGCCAAAGCGGTGCCGGTTCAGGTTGCCTGATACAAAAACACCCCGGAAGGGGTGTTTTTAACAGGGTCAGTGTTTAGCGCCCGTGTTTTCTGCAATTCTGCGCAGATATTCGTTATTTTTGAAGGCAATCATGAGCAATTCATACATGACGCGGCAAAAAATCAACGACAAAATAATTGTGGTGGCGCCTACTATGAATCCGGTGATTTTCATGGCGATTAGCCCGGCAATGACGATCGCGATCATCGACAACCAGTAACAAACCACAAGCATTTTTGGTGTGAATAATGTGTCAAACCCCAATAACGATTTCATATAAATCCCTTTAAAATTAGTAAGTAATCCTAAAATAACCGGCGACCTACTTTACCCCTGCGGTTGGTTAATGATCAAGCGCGCCATCTCTTCCAGCGAATCCGTTCTCAGAATATACAGCCGCTTCAGCAGGAAGGGGGCATCTCCCGGCTTCACTTTGCCTTTTACCGTCGTCACTGCCAGATGAAATCCGGCATCACGCGCCGCGTCCACGGCTTTCTGATCATAGCCGCCAAACGGATACGACAGATACAGGACATGCGGATTGAACTGCGCCAGCGCCCGGCGCGAACGCTCGAAGTCAAACAGAATGTTGTGATAACTGCGGCTCAGCAAAATCGGATGGCGCAGCCCGTCGATGCGGTGCAGGAAATGGGTGTGGGACTGAATATCAAACACGTCCTGGATGGATTGCAGTTCCGACAGACTCATAAATTGCAGGAACTTCGGATCCCATTTTTGCGGATGGCGTTTGATACGAGAGGAAATAATAAACGCCGTGGCCTTGAACCCGTACTGCTTCAGCACCGGATACGCATAGCGCGCCACCGACTTCAGACCATCGTCAAAGGTGATCACCACCGCCCTCGCGGGCAGGTTCATGCGGTTTTTTATATAGCCTTCCAGCTGGTACATCGTCAGCGTGGTGTAGCCTAAATCGCGCAGCCAGGTCATCTGGTTGCTGAAAGCGCGCACCGATGTGGTCGTGGAGGTATGACGAAAACGGGTGTTCTCTTCATCGCGCAGAATATGATAGTATGTCAGTACCGGGATGCCGTTATCCTCCTGGGCATCGAGGCTGCTGACCCACGCCAGTCGGTTACCAATGCGGATTTGAAACCAGGTTTGATTCAGTCGGTCTTTCAGACGGGAAATAATCGGATAGCGCAGATTATCTGCCAGTACGCCCAACGGCTCGCTTTTGTTATCAGGCTCGTTGTAGAGCGTAACAGGCTGCCATGTCACCAGGTTCTGGTTGCTGAGCGGCTTATTCAAATCACCCAGCCGATCCTGAATGGGCGGTTTGCCTTCCACCGGCTTCAGGTGCTGCTTATCAATAAAACCGATACCGAAACCAAAGCTGAATTCGTAATAGTCGGCATCGGTCTGGACGACGCCCAGCACCTGCCCTTCTTCGATTCGACCAACTGAAACCACACGGTTGCCGATATGTGCCCAGATATCGGCATCTTCAGTGGTTTGCATATAGCGCGGCGGGTTAAACGATGGATTGACCAGAATCGCCCCAGCTGGCCCAGCCACAAACAGCACAAAGCAGAACATCAGACGTATCAGCATAGGGAATGGAAGCGGCTCGGGAAAGGTTGCGCTTATTTTGTCAAAAAGTGCCATGCAGACCAAGCGCTAAACGCGTCGTTAGGCATGATGGAGCAGCACGAAAGGAGGATTCTTTTGTTGCTGGTGCCAGAGACTGCTGACGCCTTCTCCGCCACGTTCAACGATGGTATGGCGAAATGCGCGGCTGCTTAAGCAAAAGCGCAGCGGATAGAGTTCACTCAGAAGATTTAACGACACGCCGGAAATCACTTCGCAATTATTATGCTTGTGGCTCATTAACGCGGCGACCCGATACGGCGCGCCGCCGTTGCAGTCGGTCAGGAAAATCACGCCATCGCCTGAATCCGCATGATGCAGCGCATCGCACATCATTCTGCTGAGCATGTTGGTGCCAATGCCTTTCCAGTAGTTCACCACCCGGCATTGCGGGATATGACCAAAGCGTTTTTCCAGTTGTTCGAGTATGCATTGCGCCTTGTCGTCATGACAGGCGATGACCCATCCCAGCATTTGCGATACCCCTCTCCAAAAGGAGTAGTTTAGCGGAGTGAGCACAGGCCGCTGTGACCCTAATCATGAGAAAACAAAAGGCCCTCGTGATGAGGGCCTTATTTTATCTGAACAGGTCGCGGATCAGGTGCGCAGCCCGCGTCCACGCTGGATGAGATACCAGCACAGAATATAAAACGCCAGAATAAACACCACCAGCACGCCCATCGTGAAACCAAGCGGCACATCATTGATGCCGAGGAAACCGTACCGGAATCCGCTGATCATGTAGACGATGGGGTTGAGATGCGACAGCGCCTGCCAGAACGGCGGCAGCAGTGTCAGGGAGTAAAATACGCCGCCCAGATAGGTTAACGGTGTCAGCACAAAGGTCGGGATCAGGCTGATGTCATCAAAGGTTGTGGCGAACACCGCATTAAGCAGCCCGGCCAGCGAGAACAAAATCGCGGTAAACAGCAGCGTAACGCCAACAAAAAGCCATGAATGAACCTGAAACGGCACGAAAAACAGCGATATCGCCGTGACCAGCACGCCGACGCATAACGCTCGTGCCACGCCGCCGCCCACGTAACCAATAATAATCACATGAGTCGGCACCGGTGCCACTAACAGCTCTTCGATATTGCGCTGGAATTTTGCGCTAAAAAACGACGAGGCAACGTTAGCGTAAGCGTTGGTGATCACCGCCATCATAATCAGCCCCGGCACGATAAACTGCATGTAGGTGAAGCCATGCATTTCGCCGATGCGCGAGCCGATAAGATTACCGAAGATGATGAAATAAAGCGTCATGGTGATGACGGGCGGAACCAGGGTTTGCACCCAGATACGCATGAAACGGTGGATCTCTTTGGCCCAGATGCTTTTCAGCGCCACCCAATACAGCTGCATCATGCTTGGTCTCCTTGCTTATCATTCACCAGGGTCACAAACAACTCCTCCAGACGGTTGGCTTTATTACGCATACTCAGCACCTGAATACCCTGCGCGGTCAGTTGGTTGAAGACGCTGTTAATTCCCTGCTCGCGCAAGACTTCCACTTCCAGCGTTGAGGTATCCATCAGACGGTACTGATAGCCTTCCAGCTTCGGTAACGGGCTTCTTGGGGCTAAATCAAGGATGAAGGTTTCTGATTTCAGTTTGGAGAGCAGCGCCTTCATGGAAGTGTTTTCTACCAGTTCGCCGCGCTGGATAATGCCGATATTACGGCACAGCATTTCCGCTTCTTCCAGATAGTGCGTGGTAAGGATGATGGTAGTGCCTTTATCATTGAGGTCCTTCAGGAAGCCCCACATAGAACGGCGCAGTTCGATGTCTACCCCGGCAGTGGGTTCATCCAGGATCAGCAGCTTAGGCTCATGCATTAACGCACGGGCGATCATTAACCGGCGCTTCATACCGCCTGAGAGCATCCGCGCGCGTTCGTTGCGTTTTTCCCACAAATCGAGCTGATTCAGGTATTTTTCGCTACGTTCAACCGCCTCTTTGCGCTCGACGCCGTAGTAACCGGCCTGGTTGACCACGATCTGCTGCACCGTTTCGAACGGGTTGAAGTTGAATTCCTGGGGGACCAGGCCCAACTGGCGTTTGGCGTTGACCACGTCTTTTTCGAGGTCATAACCAAACACCCTCACGCGCCCGGAGGATTTGTTTACCAGCGAACTGATTATCCCAATAGTGGTTGATTTACCGGCGCCGTTGGGGCCAAGCAGCGCGTAGAAATCGCCCGCTTCAACCTGTAAATCAATGCCGCGTAAGGCTTTTACGCCGCCGGGGTAGGTTTTTTTTAATCCTTCCAGTTCCAATGCAATTGTCATGGATATACAGTTACCTTGTATCACACAAAAGTTATGGTGTTTAAAAAATAATTGAGTTGTCCTATATTACATCAACGCAATCCTTCGGTTACAGGTCGTTAACCTAAATGAAAGACATTGATACACTCATCAGCAACAACGCTCACTGGTCTAACATGCTGGTGAAAGAAGATCCTGGTTTTTTTGAACGCCTTTCTCAAGCGCAGAAACCGCGCTTTCTGTGGATCGGCTGCTCCGATAGCCGTGTACCCGCAGAACGTTTGACCGGCCTTGAGCCGGGCGAGCTGTTTGTTCACCGTAACGTCGCCAACCTCGTCATCCATACCGATCTTAACTGCCTGTCGGTGGTTCAGTACGCGGTGGATGTCCTTGAAGTTGAACACATTATCATTTGTGGACACTACGGCTGCGGCGGCGTACAGGCAGCGGTTGAAAACCCGGAGCTGGGTTTAATCAACAACTGGCTGCTGCACATTCGTGACATCTGGTTCAAACATAGCTCGCTGCTGGGCGAAATTCCGCAAGAACGTCGTCTGGATACGCTGTGTGAACTGAACGTGATGGAACAAGTGTACAACCTTGGCCACTCCACCATTATGCAGTCAGCGTGGAAACGCGGCCAGAAAGTGACGATTCACGGCTGGGCCTACGGTATTCACGACGGCTTGCTGCGCGATCTGGACGTGACCGCCACCAACCGCGAAACGCTTGAACAGCGCTATCGCAACGGCATCTGCAACCTGACGCAGACGCATACCAGTCATAAATAATCTAAAAGGGGCCGCGGCCCCTTTTGTTATTCATCCAGCAGAACGACTTTACCGATATAGGGTAAATGGCGATAGCGCTGGGCATAATCAATACCGTAACCCACCACGAACTCATCGGGGATTGAGAAACCGATAAATTCCACGTTCACATTCACTTCACGACGCGACGGCTTATCCAGCAGCGTACAAATCGCCAGGGATTTCGGCTCGCGCAGGCTTAAAATCTCACGCACTTTCGACAGGGTATTCCCGGAGTCGATGATGTCTTCCACGATCAATACGTCTTTGCCGCGAATATCTTCATCCAGATCTTTTAAGATTTTCACATCACGGGTAGAGGACATGCCGCTGCCATAGCTGGATGCGGTCATAAAATCGACTTCATGCCCTACCTGTACTTCACGACACAGATCGGCCATAAACATGAACGAACCGCGCAGCAGGCCCACCAGTACCATTTCACTGCCGCTGTCGCGATAGCGTTCAGTAATCTGACGCCCCAGTTCAACAATACGCGCTTTAATCTCCGCTTCGGAGATCATCACTTCAACAGTATGTTTCATATCACTAACCATATGATTTAAAAATAAATCATTAAATGCCGACGCGTCATCCGCCAACACTAATTCGTAAGGCAGGCAGTATAACAGTAATTATCGCCCCGGGACGCATTCTGAAAAAAAGCTCTTTTTGTGATTAAGATCACACTTGTTAATAACTATAATTACTTGCTACTAAAAAATTAAGAGTGTGATTATGGCGGAAACAAAACATAAACAATCATCACTAATTGTGGTGCTAACAGCCCTGTTCGCAGTTTTGTGCGGGCTGTATTTATTCATTGGCGGGGTGTGGTTAATCACATTAGGCGGTTCCTGGTATTATCCTATCGCAGGCCTGGTCATGTCAGGCGTTGCCTGGCTGCTCTGGCGCGGTAAGCAGGCCGCACTATGGTTATACGCGGCATTATTGCTTGCCACGATGCTGTGGTCCATCTGGGAAGTCGGCTTCGATTTCTGGGCACTGACTCCGCGCTGCGACATTCTGGTCTTCTTCGGCATCTGGCTGATCCTGCCCTTTGTCTGGCGCAAACTGCCCGTTATCTCTCGTCCGGCCCTCCCCTCAATGATGGTGACGTTGATTATCACCGCCGGTATCCTCGGATGGGCGATTTTCAACGACCCGCAAGAGATCAACGGCACGCTGAAAACCGATGCGACGGCGGCCACCACCGCAGCTCCGGCTATTCCGGATGGCGACTGGCCGGCTTACGGGCGCAATCAGGAAGGGCAACGTTATTCTCCGCTGAAGCAAATCAATGCGGATAACGTTCACCAGCTGAAAGAAGCGTGGTCCTTCCAGACCGGTGACGTAAAAATGCCGAACGATCCGGGTGAAATCACCAATGAGGTTACGCCGATCAAGGTTGGCGATACGCTCTATCTGTGCAGCGCGCATCAGCGTTTGTTTGCGCTCGACGCCGCGACCGGTAAAGAGAAGTGGCATTTCGATCCACAGCTGAATACCAATCCATCGTTCCAGCACGTCACCTGCCGTGGCGTCTCCTATCATGAAGCGCGCGCCGAAACCGCCAGCCCCGATGTGGTCGCGGATTGCCCGCGCCGTATCATTCTGCCGGTCAACGATGGTCGTCTGTTCGCGCTCAACGCCGACAACGGCAAGCTGTGCGAAACCTTCGCTAATAAAGGCATTCTTAACCTGCAAACCAATCAACCGGTAACCACGCCAGGCATGTATGAGCCGACGTCGCCGCCGATTGTGACCGATAAAGTTATCGTGATTGCAGGTGCTGTAACGGATAACTACTCAACGCGTGAGCCTTCCGGCGTGATTCGCGGTTTCGATGTGAACACCGGCGATTTGCTCTGGGCGTTCGATCCCGGCGCGAAAGATCCCAACGCCATTCCGGCGGATGAGCATCACTTTACGCTGAACTCGCCGAACTCCTGGGCGCCTGCCGCCTACGATGCCAAACTGGACCTCGTTTACCTGCCGATGGGCGTAAGCACGCCGGATATCTGGGGCGGCAACCGCACCCCTGAGCAGGAGCGTTATGCCAGTTCCATCCTGGCGCTGAATGCCTCTACCGGTAAACTGGCCTGGTCTTATCAGACCGTTCATCACGATCTGTGGGACATGGATATGCCGTCCCAGCCAACGCTTGCGGATATTACCGACAAGAATGGCAACGTGGTTCCGGTCATTTATGCCCCGGCGAAAACCGGCAACATCTTCGTGCTGGATCGCCGCGACGGCAAACTGGTGGTTCCGGCCCCGGAAAAACCGGTCCCGCAAGGCCCGGCGAAAGGCGACCGTCTCTCCCCGACGCAGCCGTTCTCTGACCTGAGCTTCCGTCCGACTAAAGATCTGTCCGGCGCGGATATGTGGGGCGCCACCATGTTCGACCAGCTGGTGTGCCGCGTAATGTTCCACCAGATGCGTTACGAGGGGATTTTCACCCCGCCGTCTGAGCAAGGCACGCTGGTTTTCCCGGGCAACCTGGGGATGTTCGAATGGGGCGGTATTTCCGTCGATCAGAACCGTCAGGTGGCGATTGCCAACCCGATTGCCCTGCCGTTCGTATCAAAACTGATGCCGCGCGGCCCGGATAATCCGATGGAACCTTCCGATCCGCCACATGCCGCCAGCGGCCAGGAAACCGGTATTCAGCCGCAGTATGGCGTGCCTTATGGCGTGACGCTGAATCCGTTCCTGTCGCCGTTTGGTCTGCCGTGTAAGCAGCCTGCCTGGGGCTACATCTCAGCGCTGGATCTGAAAACCAACGAAGTGGTATGGAAAAAACGCATCGGTACGCCGCGTGACAGCCTGCCGTTCTCGTTGCCGTTCCCGCTGCCGTTCAACCTTGGTATGCCGATGCTCGGCGGCCCAATCTCCACGGCGGGTAACGTGCTGTTTATCGGCGCAACCGCAGATAACTATCTGCGCGCCTATAACATGACGAACGGTGAGAAACTATGGGAAGGCCGTCTCCCAGCGGGTGGTCAGGCCACGCCGATGACCTATGAGGTCAACGGTAAGCAGTACGTGGTGATTTCCGCCGGTGGACACGGCTCATTCGGGACGAAGATGGGTGACTATATTGTTGCCTTCGCCCTGCCGGATGACGCGAAGTAAACGATAATTGCTGACAACAAGGCCGCGACGACATCGCGGCCTTTTTTGTTTTACGCGACGGTAAAGCCCAACATCATGCCGGTATCTTCATGCTCCAGAAGATGGCAGTGCGCCATATAAGCATGCTCTGCCGCAGCAGGATGATCGAAACGCACCAGTACCTCGCTGCGTGCGCCCTCTACCCAGACCGTATCTTTCCAGCCCGCCCGATGAGCCGCTGGCGGTTTGCCGTTTTCGGTGAGAATACGGAACTGCGTACCGTGGATGTGGAACGGGTGCATCATCATGTCGCCTTCGCCGGAAATGGTCCAGCGCTCATACTGGCCCCGTTCAGCGGCAAACGCCGGTTTCGACATATCAAACGCCTGCCCGTTGATTTTATTGGCGTGGTGGAAGTCCATACTCTGATGGTTCATTCCCCCATGGTTCATGCCGCCATGTCCCATGCCATGCTGCATGCCCATGCCTGCCAGCGCCTGTTTGCCATATTTCTGCTCCAGCACCTGCATGCCCATCATGTCGAGCATTGGGTCCATCATCAGTTGCAACCAGCGTTCTTTGGCGCTGGCGCTGTCAGGGAGTGCGGGCATTTCAACCAGTGCGTCAGGCAGTTCGCCAGAGGCGGTGACTACCAGCGGCTGGATGCGGACCACCGGCACCGGTTTATCAAACGGCGCGACAGTCATGCCCATTTGCTTGACCGGCAATGTGACGATATCAAACGGTTTCCCGTCGCGGGTCTCCACCAGCACCTCGAACCGTTCGCCCATGATCATCGGCAGTTCACTGACTTTTACCGGCTCGCCAAGCAAGCCCCCGTCGCTGCCTACTACATATAACGGGCGGCCATCGCTGGCGGCGATATTCAGCGAACGGGCGTTACAGCCGTTCAGCAGCCGCAAGCGCAACCAGCCGCGTGGCGCGGCATGTTGGGGATACGTCGCGCCATTGCACAGCAACGTGTCGCCAAACCAGCCGACGGCGGCGCTCATCACGTCAAGCTGATAATCAATCTGGCCGTCCGCCCCAAAGCGCTTGTCCTGAATAATCAGCGGCACATCATCAATGCCCCACTGTTGGGGCAGACGCAGTTTGCGGCTGTCGTTATCTTCAATCAACACCAGCCCAGCCAGACCCATGGCGACCTGATGCCCGGTTTTCCCGTGCTGATGTGGATGGAACCAGCAGGTGGCGGCGCGCTGTTGCGGCGTAAAGGAGACCGTGCGCGTTTCGCCAGGCTTAATCACCCCTTGCGGGCCGCCGTCTACTTCACCGGGAACTTCCAGCCCGTGCCAGTGCAGTGTGGTTTCTTCCGCCAGCGTATTTTGAATATTCACGGTAACGGCTTTGCCCTGGCGCAGTTGAATGGCTGGCCCAAGCAGATTGCCGTTATAACCCCAGGTGGTGGCCGCTTTTCCGTTAAACAGCGTCTGCCCCGCCTGGATGGTCAGGCGAATGCGGCTTTCCGCATCGGCGGCTAAGAGATTCGGGATGGGCAGTGCGGGACGATCGGCGGCGAGGGCCAGCCGGCTCCAGAGCGGCAATGCGCTGGCTGCGCCCAGCACAGCGGAGTACTTTAAAAAATCGCGGCGATGCATATCGATTTCCTTATGAGTTGCAGGCGGTTTTTTGAGCATAAACCCTCCCCCAGGCGGAAGGTCAAGCCAGGAAAGATAATAATAAAGATCGTCGTGAAATGCGGATTTGTGCTAACTTTCACTCTTCAAAGAGGAGTTCCAGGCGCAATGATGAAGTGGGTCAGGTTTATGTTACTCGGTGGATTGCTCGGATTCTCCGCCAGTAGCTTTGCATTAAGCGAATCTGAAGCCGAAGATATGGCTGATCTAACGGCGGTTTTTGTTTTTTTGAAGAATGATTGCGGCTATCAAAACCTGCCCAACGGTCAGATCCGACGCGCACTGGTGTTTTTCGCCCAGCAGAATCAGTGGGATCTTAGCAACTACGACAGCTTTAATATGAAAGCGTTGGGCGAAGACAGCTACCGCGATCTGAGCGGCATCGCTATTCCCACCGCCAAAAAATGTAAAGCGCTGGCCCGTGATTCGTTAAGCCTGCTGGCTTACGTGAAATAATCTCTCCCCCTGTTCCGCTAAGGTCAGTTTGGACGGCCTGTTCAAACTGACACGCGAATCCACCTTTCGTTGATGAAATATTGACCGTGCATCGGCGTAAGATGTTGGCTATCATGTTGCGCCATTTTTCCCGGAATGTTAACGAAAGAGGTAGCTGCCAATGGCCGAAGCAAAAGTGTGGCAGGAAACGCTGCACGACCAGTTTGGACAATACTTTACCGTTGATAATGTGCTGTATCACGAAAAGACCGATCATCAGGATCTGATCATTTTCGAGAACCGCGCATTTGGCCGTATCATGGCGCTGGACGGCGTCGTGCAAACCACCGAGCGTGACGAATTTATCTATCACGAAATGATGACCCACGTGCCGCTTCTGGCCCATGGCAATGCGAAGCATGTGCTCATTATCGGTGGTGGCGATGGGGCAATGTTGCGCGAAGTGTCGCGCCATAAAAACGTTGAAACCATTACCATGGTAGAAATCGATGCGGGCGTGGTGTCATTCTGCCGCCAGTATCTGCCCAACCACAACGCCGGAAGCTATGACGATCCGCGCTTCACGCTGGTGATCGACGACGGTGTTAACTTCGTCAACCAAACCACGCAAACCTTCGATGTGATCATCTCCGACTGCACCGATCCCGTGGGGCCAGGTGAAAGCCTGTTTACCTCCGAGTTTTACCAGGGCTGTAAACGTGCGCTGAATCCGGGCGGCATTTTCGTGGCGCAAAACGGCGTGTGCTTTCTCCAGCAGGACGAAGCCGTCGGTAGCCATCGTAAACTGAGCCACTATTTCCAGGACGTCAGCTTCTATCAGGCTGCGGTGCCAACCTATTACGGCGGCATCATGACCTTCGCCTGGGCTACCGATAATTCCACTTTACGCCAGCTCGATCTGGCTACGCTTGAAACGCGCTTCGCCAGCGCGGGCTTAACCTGCCGCTATTACAATCCGGCAATCCACGCGGCCGCTTTCGCTCTGCCGCAATATTTGAACGATGCACTGGCTCGCCAGACATCCTAAGGAGGTGAACAAAATTGAAAAAGCTTAAACTGCATGGCTTTAATAACCTGACCAAAAGCCTGAGTTTTTGTATCTACGATATTTGCTACGTCAAAACGGCGGAAGAGCGCGATGGCTATATCGCTTATATCGATGAACTTTATAATGCAAACCGTCTCACCGAGATCCTGACGGAAACCTGCTCGATAATCGGCGCGAACGTATTAAATATCGCGCGCCAGGATTATGAGCCTCAGGGCGCCAGCGTCACTATTCTGGTTAGTGAAGAGCCCGTCGACCCGAAACTGGTCGATAAAACCGAACACCCTGGCCCACTGCCTGAAGCGGTGGTTGCCCATCTGGATAAAAGCCATATCTGCGTGCACACCTACCCGGAAAGCCATCCGGAAAATGGGCTCTGCACGTTCCGCGCCGATATCGAAGTCTCAACCTGCGGCGTCATCTCCCCGCTTAATGCGTTGAACTATCTGATCCACCAGTTGGAATCCGATATCGTGACCGTGGATTACCGCGTGCGCGGCTTTACCCGCGACATCAACGGCATGAAGCATTTCATCGATCATGAGATCAATTCGATTCAGAACTTTATGTCTGAGGATATGAAAGCGCTGTATGACATGATGGATGTGAATGTGTACCAGGAGAATATCTTCCACACCAAAATGCTGCTGAAAGAGTTCGATCTGAAGCACTATATGTTCCATACCAAACCGGAAGATTTAACGGAACAAGAGCGGAAAGATATTACTGATATGCTCTGGAAAGAAATGCGCGAGATTTACTACGGTCGCAATATTCCGAGCGTGTAAGCCAATATGCAGGCGCTCTGCGGAGCGCCTGAACAGGGATCGTTAATTCTGAGCCGTTGCCTTCCAGTTTGTAATCCATCATTAAGGCTGCACCAGCGTCAGGGCCACGGATTGCGCTTTCAGTTCGGCCTGCACGGCCTGCGGTAAATTCACATCGGTGATGACATCGGTAAAACGACTGAGAGGGGCAACATTAAACAGGGAATGCGCGCCATATTTACTGCTGTCGGCCAGCAGTACTTTACGCCGGGAGTTAGCAATGATCTCCTGCTTCAGCCCTGCTTTGTCCTCTGTCGGCGTGGTCACGCCTTTTTCCATGCTCCAGGTGTTACAGCTCATAAAGGCGATATCAGGATAGACGCTGCGCAGCATCTTGCGACCAAATTCCCCAATGCAGGACTGGCTGCTGTCATCAATCCGTCCCCCCACTATCGTCACCTCTATCTGCCGAAACTCCGATAAAAACAGCGCGATATGCAGATCGACGGTGATAACGCGTAACGGAAGATGCGTTAAACACTTTGCCAGTTCCAGCATGGTCGTACCGGCATCAAGCACGACGGCATCACCCGCATGGACCAGGGAGGCCGCATAACGCGCGATCGCCCGTTTTTCAGCGGGCGATCGCAGTTGCTTTTCGTTCGTGGTCGGTTGAGCAGGTTCAAAGCGTCGTAACGCAACACCGCCGTGGCTGCGACTGATCACACCCTGTTCATCCAGTTTGATCAAGTCGCGTCGGATTGTTGCCGGGGATGCGTCAACGGCATCCACCAGTTGCTCCACGGTTACCAGCGTATGATTTTTCAAATACGCCACAATCTGATCCAGACGGTGTTGTCCTTTCATAACAGGTAATTACGCCAGTTGCATTGCCAGTTTGATCGATACTGCCATGCTCTCAGATTTTGCTTTTCCCGTCCAGGCGATATCAAATGCCGTCCCGTGATCGGCAGAGGTGCGGATAAACGGCAGGCCCGCAGTGATGTTGACGCCATCGTAAAAACCGAGCAGCTTCAGCGGGATATGGCCCTGATCGTGGTACATCGCCACCACCATGTCATATTGTCCTTCATACGCCTGTAAAAACACGGTGTCCGGCGGGCACGGGCCGTAAACATCTACCCCTTTCGCCTTCATGTTCTCAATTGCCGGGCCGACAATACGAATTTCCTCATCGCCAAACAGTCCGTTCTCACCGGCATGCGGGTTTACCCCGGCCACTGCAATCCGCGGATGGGCAAAACCCACGCGTTTCAGAAAGGTATCGGCAATGCCAATCACGGTTTCCACGCGCTCACCATTCAGGGTATCGAGGAATTTACGCAGCGCAATATGGGTAGAAACATGGATGACTTTCAGCTTGTCGGTGTAAAGCACCATGGCATAGTCGCGGCTTTCGGTCAGCGTTGCCAGCAGCTCAGTGTGGCCCGGGAAGTTATGCCCGGCAAGATGCAGCGCCTCTTTGTTCAGTGGGGCAGTGGCAATAGCATGGACATCGCCGCTCATGGCCAGCTCTGTCGCGCGTTTTACGCAGCGAAAAGCCAGATCGCCCGCCTGCGCCTGCACTTTACCGGGTTCCAGCGCCTCTGGCTGCGCCAGCGGCTCATCGAGCACGTGAATGACGCCCGGCGCGAAGCGGGCATCCGCAACCTGGTTAATTGCGCTGAATGTCACGCCCTCAGCCAGCCCGTTGGCCTGCAACCGCTTCAGGGTTTGCAGACATCCCACCACCACCAGCGGCGCGCCGCTAAGTTCACCTTCACTGAGCGCTTTAACAATAATTTCCGGACCGATCCCCGCAGGGTCACCCATCGTAATCGCAATTGTTTTAGTTACCACTGTACATCTCCTCAATAAAATAAAGCGCATCGCAAAGGGTACTGTCTGAACCGAATCCCCCTGCTTTGGTAATGACCGGCAGATCGTCAATCTCGCTGTTCACAAACGTGCCGCACGGAATGCAGGGTGCGACTTCACTTTGAATGCGATACCCTTCCGCGCCCAGCGCACTGGCTACGGCGGTGGCGATATCCCCTCCGGTAAGGAACAGGCCGCCGATACGGGCCTGCTCAAGAATGCGTAACGTGATTGTCCCAAGCCGCTGACTCAGCAGTTCACCGAGCTGCTGGCGACTCATCCCCACCTGGCGACACAGCGTGTCAATCATCTCCCGATCTTCCGCCCGGCGGCTGGTACGTAAAATCGTATGCTGTCGTTGACTCAGCAGTGAACAGGCCTGCTCCACTACCGATGCCATTTCGTGTTCGAAATCGGTGGATGCCAGCCGGGCGGCATCGATATCAACGACCTGCGCTCTCTCCTGACACAGCGCTTTGTCGACCTGACGTCGCGTGGCTTCGCTCATTGAGCCCGCCACCACCAGCACCGGCAGCTCTTGTTTCTCCTGCATAAACATTCTGACTGGCAGGGCATTAGCAAGCCCGGCCGCGCCCACCAGCAGCGGCAGTTGGTTTTGTTCACAAATAGCCTGGGCAATCAGCGACAGATCGCGATCTTCCACCGCGTCTGTCACCACCATGCATTCGCTTTCTTTAGCAAAGGCGCTCAACAGCGCGCTCAGTCGGCCACGGCGAACGTCTTCAAGCAAGACTTCGTGCACCGGAATGTCACTCTGAAGCGCCACCAGTTCCGCAATGCGCGAAGAGATAATCGGCGTTTTGGGGTCGCTGGCAAATTCTGTTTCCAGCAAAGGGGTGCCGTTAACCAGGCACAGCCCGTCAAGGGTGGTCCGCCCGGCTGCGGGGATCGCCGCGGCAATCACCGCCAACCGGCGGGACGTTGCCCGCATCGCGGCGGTGACTTCGGCCCCGACATTACCGCGGAAGGTTGAGTCGATTTTTTTATACACCAGCGGCACGCTGGCACTGTCGCACCAGGGCGCCAGCGCCTGTTGCACGGCCTGTTCGGCTTGCGCCGCAGAGATTGCCCGGCTTTCGGTGTTGATCACCAGCACATCAGCACGGCGCGAAGGCTTCTGCGTCGCCGTGAGCATCACCTCCGTGCGTGCGCCTTTCTTTGCCAGCTGCACGCCGGTATCGTTAGAGCCCGTAAAGTCATCGGCAATGACGATCATTTTCATGCTTTGTTCTCCTGCCCCGCCTGACGCGCCTGACGTTTTGCCACCCATGAAGTGAGGATCGGCGTCAGGATCGCTGTGGTGATCACCGACGCGGCTATCAGCGGCGCGGCGGCGGCGGCAACGTCTGCCAGCGATGGGTCAGCCTGCGCTATTGCCAGCGGCGTCGCGACGGCGTTACCCGCAGTACTGGAGGCAGCCGCACCCGCAATGCCACTCCCGCCAACCAGACGGTCTGCGCGAATATTAAAGAAACCGCCAATGAACGTGGTCAGCACGCCGAGCAGGATGCCTGCCAGGCCGCCCTGCAGCAGCATCTCCAGGTTAATGCCAGCGCCAAGCGCAAATGCGAAGAACGGGATTAACAGCGGGCCGCCTTTGGTCAGGAAGTCGCGCATGTTGTGATCGAGGTTACCGAGGATCATGCCAACCACCAGCGGCACGAGCACCGCAACCAGCGCCATGATGGGAATATTTGCCATTCCTGCCGCCCCAAGGGCGATCATCGTAAAGAACGGACCGTCATTGAGTGACAAAATGGAGATTGCCCCCACATCACGTTCGTTACCAAATTCGCCGACTAATGCGGCATACAGTCCGCCATTGGAGTTACTCATCGCGGCAATGATCGCCACTCCACTTAAGCCAAAGATCCCCTGCGCGCCGAACAGTTGCTCGACGCCCAGACCGAGCCCAATCGCTACCAGCAGCTTAGTCAGGGTAATGGTGCCGCCCTGTAATAACGCCTGAGGTGCCGCCTTCACGCTGATCCCGGCACCCATACACAACAGGAATGCACCGATCAGCGGCGCAGCGCCATTTTTAAACAGCGCAGTGGTAAACCCACCGATCTCCAGAGCCTGCGGAGCAAAGGTATTGATAATGGCGCCGATAACCAATGGCACGACCATCATGCCGCCGGGTACTCGTTCTATAGACTTTTTAATGTTCATGGTCTTCCCGCTTGTTGTTATGCTGTGATTGAATAAAATCACAAAGATTATATTTAATCAATCAAAAACCACAAACGCGCCAGTTCACAGTTTTAAAATGATTAATAACAATCAAAAAATCGTTTTCAGCAAAAAAAAGCCGGGCGCAGACGCCCGGCTCCATTGATGATTGAAATCACTCAGGATTGACGCAGAAACTCCCGGTATGCTTTTACGACCTGAAGAAAATCCTCTACGCCGCACAGCGACAGGCTCTCTTCATCGTAGTAGTTCATCCCTTCTTCCATTTCGTCACCGGTAAACTCCAGTTGATTGGCGCGCACCATCACTTCCTCGCCATCCAGCCAGAGCGTGTATTCGTGCCCGGCTCGCTGCCACTGACGCTCGCTGCCGATAACCGTCCGGGCCGCTTGTTCAACCTCATCCAGCAGCGCGAGGTTCTCCTTCACTTCTTCATTAAACCAGTGACCAATCGCTTCGTGGCCCATCGACATGCGTACTCTCACCGTGCCGGTAACGTCGCGCAGAAATTCATGATCCATCGTGTTTTCCTCTGCTACACGCCGGGCAAACGACGCCCGAATTTTCTTATCAGTAATTATCGCAGCACAGCGCCAGAAAAACAGCGCAGCGGGCAAAGGTATCGAGAAAAAAGCCAGCCGGAACGGCTGTGCTATCCTAAGGATCTTCTTAAGGCTCTAAAACGTAATCAGTTATGCAAAAATTGAAAATGTCACTGTCCCCAATCCTGCTGTTTATCTCCCTCGCCTTGCCGTTTTCCGCCGCATATGCGGGCGACGCCGTCAGGCTCGACTGCCTGACCCGGCAAAACGTGCTTATCTCGTTTTTTAAATATCACCTCACCACTATGCAGTGGGGAAAACATTTTCAAATCGCATCCGGTAGCCATAAAGATAAAACCCACTCGGGGGCGCGCTATGAAACGTTTTCCTTCCGTAATGGCGACGATCTGATCCATTTCCCGAAAAGCGAGCGCTGGTTCATTATCTATGCCGACCAGCAAAAGCCTGAGCGTTGTCAGGTTGAAGACAGCTTCACCTATCCGGTGGTCAGCCTGCCGCGCTACAGCGGCAAAGAAGACGCGCTTTCCTGAGCCATAAAAAAAGGGAAGCACGATGGCTTCCCTTGTTGCTATGCGTTAATTCAGACTGCGGTCTGGAAGATCACGCCGTCCGCTTTCTCGGTGTACTGGGAAAGCTGGTCGAAGTTCAGGTAGCGATAAGTATCCGCGGCGGTTTTATCCACCTGGGAAACAAACGTCTGATACTCTTCCGGCGTTGGCAGTTTGCCGATCAGCGCAGCCACAGCCGCCAGTTCCGCAGACGCCAGGTAGACGTTCGCGCCGGTGCCTAAACGGTTCGGGAAGTTACGGGTGGAGGTGGACACAACGGTCGCGCCATCCGCCACGCGCGCCTGGTTACCCATGCACAGTGAACAGCCCGGAATTTCGATACGCGCACCGCTCTTACCGAATACGCTGTAGTAGCCCTCTTCGGTCAGTTGCGCAGCGTCCATACGGGTCGGCGGCGCAACCCACAGACGGGTCGGCAACTGGCCTTTATGGGTGTCCAGCAGTTTACCCGCCGCACGGAAGTGCCCGATGTTGGTCATGCAGGAACCGATAAACACTTCATCAATTTTATCGCCCTGCACGTCAGACAGCAGACGCGCATCGTCCGGATCGTTCGGCGCGCACAGGATCGGCTCTTTGATATCCGCCAGATCGATTTCGATCACCGCGGCGTATTCCGCATCGCCGTCGGCTTCCATCAGTTGCGGATCCGCCAGCCATTTCTCCATGCCCTGAATACGACGCTCCAGCGTACGGCGATCGCCGTAACCTTCAGCAATCATCCACTTCAGCAACACGATGTTGGAGTGCAGATACTCTTCAATCGGCTCGCGATTCAGTTTGATGGTGCAACCTGCCGCAGAACGCTCGGCGGACGCATCCGTCAGTTCAAACGCTTGCTCGACTTTCAGATCCGGCAGACCTTCGATTTCCAGGATGCGGCCAGAGAAGATGTTTTTCTTCCCTTTCTTCTCAACGGTCAGCAGACCCTGTTTGATCGCGTACAGCGGAATGGCGTGAACCAGATCGCGCAGGGTGATACCCGGCTGCATCTTGCCTTTAAAGCGCACCAGCACCGATTCCGGCATATCCAGCGGCATCACGCCCGTCGCGGCAGCAAACGCCACCAGGCCTGAACCCGCCGGGAAAGAGATACCGATCGGGAAACGAGTGTGGGAGTCGCCGCCGGTACCTACGGTATCAGGCAGCAGCATACGGTTCAGCCAGGAGTGGATGACGCCGTCGCCCGGACGCAGCGATACGCCGCCACGGTTCATAATGAAGTCAGGCAGCGTGTGGTGCGTGGTCACGTCAACCGGCTTCGGATAGGCGGCGGTATGGCAGAAAGACTGCATCACCAGATCCGCAGAGAAGCCCAGGCAGGCCAGGTCTTTCAGTTCGTCACGGGTCATCGGCCCGGTGGTGTCCTGAGACCCTACAGAGGTCATTTTCGGCTCGCAATACGCGCCCGGACGAATGCCCGCAACGCCGCAGGCACGGCCTACCATTTTCTGCGCCAGTGAGTAGCCGCGATTGCTTTCCGCCACGTCTTTTGCCTGACGGAACACGTCGCTGTGCGGCAGGCCCAGCGCTTCACGCGCTTTGGTGGTCAGCCCACGGCCAATGATCAGTGGAATACGGCCGCCTGCGCGAACTTCATCCAGCAGCACATCGGTCTTCAGTTCGAAATTCGCCAGCAGTTCGCCGGTTTCGTGATTGCGGACTTCGCCTTTATAGGGGTAGACGTCAATCACATCGCCCATATTCAGGTTGGAAACGTCCACCTCGATTGGCAGCGCACCCGCATCTTCCATCGTGTTGAAGAAGATCGGCGCGATTTTGCCGCCCAGCACCAGGCCGCCGCCGCGCTTGTTCGGCACGTTCGGAATATCGTCACCCATAAACCACAGCACCGAGTTGGTGGCGGATTTACGGGAAGAGCCGGTACCCACAACGTCGCCAACGTAGGCCAGCGGATAGCCTTTTTGTTGCAGGGCTTCGATCTGCTTGATCGGGCCAACGCTGCCTGGCTGATCCGGCTCAATGCCTTCGCGGGCGTTTTTCAGCATCGCCAGGGCGTGCAGCGGGATATCGGGGCGTGACCAGGCATCCGGCGCCGGAGACAGGTCATCGGTGTTGGTTTCACCGGTGACTTTGAATACGGTAACGGTAATTTTGTCGTCAAGCGTCGGGCGCGACAGGAACCATTCGGCATCAGCCCAGGATTGCATAACCTGCTTCGCGTAGGTATTGCCCGCTTTGGCTTTCTCTTCCACATCGTAGAAGTTATCGAACATCAGCAGCGTGTGAGACAGCGCTTTCGCAGCGATGGGCGCGAGCGCCTCGCTTTCCAGAGCATCAACCAGCGGATGGATATTGTAACCGCCCTGCATGGTGCCCAGCAGTTCGATAGCTTTTTCAGGAGTGACCAGCGGGGAGGTTGCTTCGCCTTTGGCAATCGCAGCGAGGAATCCGGCTTTAACATAGGCGGCTTCATCGACGCCCGGCGGTACACGGTTAATCAGCAGATCTAACAGGAATTCTTCTTCGCCCGCAGGCGGATTCTTCAGCAGCTCGACGAGCGCGGCCATTTGGGTTGCATCTAAGGGTTTTGGAACAATCCCAACGGCTGCACGTTCTGCTACGTGCTTACGGTATTCTTCTAGCACGACGGTTCTCCTCGCTCTCATTGTCATAGTGCGGTTTACACTTCATCAGCCACGTTGCGTCTGCGATAGCTCCGTACGGACAGAACCAGCGCTGTTAAAAACCTCAACGTTTTTTATGTCGCATCCGGATTGATGTGGTGTAACAGGCGATTATCTTCACGCTCCTGTGAGACAGCAGTTTGTAGGGTAAATGCCCGATACCGCGTCGGGCAGCATAGCAGGATTTTGGAGGGGTGTTAATCCGTTTACAAAAAAGCAACATAAAAAGGGTTGCTGAATCGTTAAGCAGGGTCTAATGCCTCTGTGCGCCCCTTCGCTTATCTGCGAAATGCGCGGTAAAGGGTGCCATTTTAATCTCTTCTCACCCCTCCTTGTGCAGGCAGCAAACGGCCCGTCGCTTATAATTTGTGTAATAAATGCTCACACTCTTTATACGGACTTGACGCCGGGGTTCACCCTTTACGTCAAAAACGCAACGCATGGATGAATATACTCGCGGCTTTTAAACGCCAGTCAGACTGGCCTGCGTCGGAGTCTTCTATGAAATTGCCCTTAAAGCCACCTTTGCTGGCACTGCTGTGCAGCGCCGGGCTGTTAGCCGCTTCCGGCGTGCTCTATGTGAAAAGCCAGACGCCCCCCGCCCCTGTACCCACGCCATCCGATGCTGTGCAAGTCCAGTCGGCCGCTGCGGCGTACTCCGCGGCGCAAATCGATCAGTGGGTCGCGCCGGTGGCGCTGTATCCGGATGCGCTCTTGTCTCAGGTATTAATGGCCGCCACATATCCCGCTAACGTCGTGCAGGCCGTGCAATGGTCGCATGATAACCCGTCGCTACAGGGCGACGCGGCGATTCAGGCGGTGGCGAACCAGCCCTGGGACCCCAGCGTGAAGTCCCTGGTCGCGTTCCCCCAGTTAATGGCGTTGATGGGTGAAAACCCACCGTGGGTGGAGGATTTAGGGAATGCTTTCCTCGCCCAGCCTCAGGATGTAATGGATGCCGTCCAGAAGCTAAGAGCGCTGGCGCAGCAAACGGGCGCATTAAAATCTAACCAGCAGCAAACGGTGACGCAGGCGCCGAAAGCCACCGCGCCCGTCACACCCTCTTCAGACGGCGGGAAAACAACCGTAGCGCGCAGCGCACCTGCCGGAACCATCATTAAAATCGAGCCGGCCGATCCTCAGGTGGTGTATGTACCCGCCTACAATCCCACCGCTGTCTATGGCGCATGGCCTGACGCCGCCTATCCTCCCGTTTATCTGCCGCCGCCTCCGGGTCAGCAGTTTACCGACAGCTTTGTGAAAGGCTTCGGCTATAGCCTCGGTGTGGCCACGACCTATGCCTTGTTCAGCAGTATCGACTGGGATGATGACGATCATCACCATCATGACGATGACCATCATCACGGGCACAACGACGGGTATTATCACAACGGCAATAACATCAATATCAACGTCAATAATTACAACCGCATCTCGGGGGAGCATCTCACCGCAGGCAACCGGATATGGACGCATAATCCGGCTTTCCGTGACAATGTGCCCTACCGCAACCCCGCCGTGGCAGCCCGCTTTCACCAAACCGATGTGGTGGGCGGTTTAAGCGCAACCCAACGCGTCCCGGCCTCTCGCGACACCCAGCGGCAGGCCGCATTGCAACGCTTACAGCAGTCAACCGGCCATACAGTCGCGACGCAATCTCACACCGCCCGTGACGCGCAGCGCCAGGCCGCGTCACAACAACTTAGCCAGATAGCCCGACGTAACAATTATCGCGGCTATGACGGCGCGGATAACCCTTCGCGCCACGAAGCGGCGATGCAACACATCAGAAATCCCACCGCCCAACAACAGCAGCACCGGGACGCGGCGATAAATCAGCTCCGGCATCCTGACTCCCGGCAGCAACAGCATCATGAGGCGGTCCGGCAGCATCGCGCCACCATGACGCCCGAACAGCGCCAGCAGCGACGCGAGACCTTTAACGCGAATGCGTTTAGCGGCAATGACAGCCGTTCGCCATCCTGGCAGGCGCAGCGCCAGCGTGGCTTACAAAGCCGCCAGCACGCGGCGGCAGATCGGGACACCCTTTCTCACACGCGGGAACACGCCCCGCGCCTTCGTGAATTCCATCATCAGTAAGCAGGAGCGAGCATGAAAATTCACACCTCTTTACGTCTTTTACCCCTGCTGTTCCTGCCCGCGCTTGCGATGGCACAGCAGTCGTTTCATACGCCAGAAGAAGCGGCTAACGCCTTTGCGCTGGCTGTCGCGCAACAAAACGAGGCCGGGCTTTCCCAACTGCTGGGCAACGACTGGCGAGACGTCCTGCCACCAGAAGGCGTCGATCCGCAGGCTGTGGCCCGTTTTAACCGGGACTGGAAAGTGAGTCATCATATCGTGCAGGACGGTGATGTCGCCCATCTCAACGTGGGCAGCGCATCCTGGCAGTTGCCGTTGCCGATGGTGAAAACGGATACCGGCTGGCGTTTCGATATGAAAGGCGCGGCGGACGAAATACTGACCCGCACCATAGGCCGCAATGAGATTTCCGCTATGCAGGCCATGCATGCTTATGTGAATGCACAGCACGGCTTTTACCAGCTTAATCAGCAATACGCGCAAAAATTTATCAGCAGCGAAGGGAAAAAAGACGGCCTGTACTGGCCCGCCGCACCGGGTGAAGTGCCCAGTCCGCTGGGGCCGTTATTCAGTCCGCTTCAGCCCGGCATGGGCTATCACGGTTATCATTTCCGTATTCTTACCGCGCAGGGTAAGCATGCCAGCGCGGGCGCAAAGAATTATGTCCTGGAGGGCAAAATGACCGGGGGGTTTGCATTAATTGCCTGGCCGGTTGAATACGGTGAAACCGGCATTGCGACTTTTATCGTGAACCAGGAGGACCAGGTGTGGCAGACGGATTTCGGCAAAGAGACCGCGAGCAAAGCCAAAGCGATGACCCGGTTCGATCCCGATATAGGGTGGCAGCCAGAAGATTTTTAAGCATAAAAAAGCGGCGAATTTGCCGCTTTTTTTATGACTGTCACGCCAGCGCATTATCCCTGATGCGGCATTAATTCCGGGTGTGCGACAACCGGTGGCTTACTGCTGGAAAGGTCGGCTTCATCGACGCTGATACTGCCCGAATTTGTTCCCCATACGCCTTCCTGCGTTTTTGTGACTTCCTGATGGCTGGCATTTAAATCCTCGCCCATCGCGGCGATGTGATTAGATTCCGTGTTCCCGCTGTTATCTGCCCACGGGATCTGCTGATCGGCGGCGAACAACGAGCCTGAAAACAGAGTGACAATTAACGCTGCGGTACTGAATAAGGATTTCATAGCACACCTCATAACGAATAATTAATTAGCGCACTATTAATTTACAAGGTGATTAAATGGCGGTGCGTAACGAGATGTTCAGGAATATTGGACGGGAAACATTTTTTACTGCACGGCCAGCCGCGAAACGCGTGTCCATCAGGCATAAAAAAAGCGGCTTTTCAGCCGCTTTAATCATTTGAAACGAAGGGTTACTTCTTCTTCGCTTTCGGGTTCGGCAGGTCGGTGATGCTACCTTCGAACACTTCCGCCGCCAGGCCCACAGACTCGTGCAGGGTCGGGTGCGCGTGGATAGTCAGCGCGATATCTTCCGCGTCACAACCCATCTCGATCGCCAGACCGATTTCACCCAGCAGCTCGCCGCCGTTGGTACCGACAATCGCACCACCGATCACGCGATGGGTCTCTTTGTCGAAAATCAGTTTGGTCATACCGTCTGCGCAGTCGGAAGCGATAGCACGGCCAGAAGCTGCCCACGGGAAGGTCGCCGTTTCATAGCTGATGCCTTTCTCTTTCGCTTCTTTCTCGGTCAGACCTACCCATGCCACTTCTGGCTCGGTGTACGCGATGGACGGGATCACTTTCGGATCGAAGTAGTGTTTTTTACCGGCGATAACTTCAGCGGCAACGTGACCTTCGTGAACGCCTTTGTGCGCCAGCATCGGCTGACCGACGATATCGCCGATCGCGAAGATGTGCGGCACGTTGGTGCGCAGCTGTTTGTCAACGCGGATGAAGCCACGGTCGTCCACTTCCACGCCAGCTTTGCCCGCGTCGAGGTTTTTACCGTTCGGCACACGGCCGATAGCCACCAGCACGGCATCATAACGCTGCGCTTCGGCAGGCGCTTTTTTGCCTTCCATGGAAACGTAAATACCGTCTTCTTTCGCTTCAACGGCAGTCACTTTGGTTTCCAGCATCAGGTTGAATTTCTTGCTGATGCGCTTGGTGAAGACTTTAACGATGTCTTTATCGGCAGCCGGGATAACCTGGTCGAACATTTCAACCACATCGATCTCTGAACCCAGCGCGTGGTACACGGTACCCATTTCCAGACCGATGATACCGCCACCCATAACCAGCAGGCGTTTCGGCACTTCTTTCAGTTCCAGCGCATCGGTGGAATCCCACACGCGCGGATCGTCATGCGGAATGAACGGCAGTTCAATCGGACGGGAACCCGCCGCGATGATGGCGTTGTCGAAGTTGATCACGGTTTTGCCGTTTTCGCCTTCCACTTCCAGGGTGTTCGCCCCGGTGAATTTACCCAGACCGTTGACCACTTTTACTTTGCGGCCTTTCGCCATACCAGCCAGACCACCGGTCAGCTGATTGATGACTTTTTCTTTCCAGGTACGAATTTTATCGATATCGGTTTTCGGCTCGCCAAAGACGATACCGTGTTCAGCCAGCGCTTTGGCTTCTTCGATAACTTTTGCGACGTGCAGCAGCGCTTTAGAAGGGATACAGCCGACGTTCAGACAAACACCGCCCAGGGTGTTGTAACGTTCTACGATGACGGTCTCCAGACCTAAATCAGCGCAACGGAAGGCCGCAGAATAACCTGCCGGGCCTGCCCCAAGTACCACGACCTGAGTTTTGATTTCAGTACTCATCATGACCTCTGTAATTTATATCCGGCGGGTCTGACGCTTTTGTTTTTACGCCCATCATCCACCGGGACGTTCTATCCGCCCGTATTTTACAAAATTGTTAACAATTTTGAAACAACAAACGGCAAACGATTAATCCTTGGTTGCTGGTAACTTCATCAAGCCTCATGAGATTACCAGAAAAAAGCCGGCCGTCAGGCCGGCTTTTCAATTACATGACCAGGCGGCGAATGTCGCTCAGCATGTTGTTGATGATGGTAATGAAGCGCGCACCATCAGCACCGTCGATCACACGGTGGTCGAAGGAGAGAGAAATCGGCATCATCAGACGCGGAATAAACTCTTTACCATTCCACACCGGTTCCATCGCGGATTTGGACACACCAAGGATAGCCACTTCCGGCGCGTTAACAATCGGCGCGAAGTGGGTAGTGCCCAGGCCGCCGATGCTGGAGATAGTGAAGCAGCCGCCCTGCATTTCGCCGGCAGTCAGCTTACCATCACGCGCTTTTTTGGAGATGGTGGTCAGTTCACGAGACAGCTCGGTAATGCTCTTCTTGTTCACGTCTTTGAATACCGGAACAACCAGACCATTCGGGGTATCTACCGCAACACCGATGTTGATGTATTTCTTCAGCGTCAGCTTCTGGCCGTCTTCGGACAGGGAGCTGTTGAAACGCGGCATCTGCTCCAGAGCAGCGGCAACGGCTTTCATGATGAAGACAACCGGGGTGAATTTCACGTCCAGTTTACGCTTCTCAGCTTCGGCGTTCTGCTGTTTACGGAACGCTTCCAGATCGGTGATATCGGTTTTGTCGAAGTGCGTAACGTGCGGGATCATCACCCAGTTACGGCTCAGGTTCGCGCCAGAGATTTTCTGGATACGGCCCAGTTCCACTTCTTCGATTTCACCAAACTTGCTGAAGTCCACTTTCGGCCAAGGCAGCATGCCCGGGATACCGCCGCCGGTAGCAGCAGCTGGTGCGGATTCAGCGCGTTTAACCGCTTCTTTCACATAAGCCTGAACGTCTTCGCGCAGGATGCGGCCTTTACGACCGGTGCCTTTCACTTTTGCCAGGTTTACGCCGAATTCGCGCGCCAGGCGGCGGATCAGCGGCGTTGCGTGAACGTAAGCGTCGTTTTCAGCAAACTCGGTTTTACCTTCGGCTTTAGCCGGTGCAGCAGCCGGTTTTTCCGCTTTGGCAGCCGGGGCCGGTGCAGCCGCTTCTTGCTTCGCAGCCGGAGCAGCGGCAGGTGCCGCGCCTTCTACTTCGAAGACCATGATCGGCGAGCCGGTTTTTACTTTATCGCCGGTGCTGATTTTGATCTCTTTAACGGTGCCCGCGAACGGTGCCGGTACTTCCATAGAGGCTTTGTCGCCTTCAACGGTGATCAGTGATTGTTCAGCGGCTACTTTATCGCCCACTTTCACCATCACTTCGGTCACTTCAACTTCGTCACCGCCGATGTCCGGCACATTCACTTCTTTAGAGCCGGATGCTGCCGCGGGTGCGGAAGCCGCCTGCTCTTTGACTTCAGGTTTCGCTTCCGCAGCAGGCGCAGCGCCTTCTACTTCGAATACCATGATCAGGGAGCCGGTAGACACTTTGTCGCCGGTGCTGATTTTGATCTCTTTAACCTTGCCCGCGAACGGAGAAGGCACTTCCATAGAGGCTTTGTCGCCTTCTACGGTGATCAGAGACTGCTCAGCCGCAACGCTATCGCCCACTTTAACCATGATTTCGGTGACTTCGACTTCGTCGCTGCCGATATCCGGTACGTTAACTTCTTTCACGCCGCCCGCTGCAGCAGGTGCCGCCGCCGGAGCCGCTTCTTTCTTCTCTTCTGCCTTGGCAGGTGCAGCGTCAGCTGCACCGTCGGCGGAATCGAAAATCATAATCAGTTTGCCGGTCTCGGTTTTGTCGCCGACAGAGACTTTGATCTCTTTCACGACGCCAGCCTGCGGAGACGGCACTTCCATAGAGGCTTTATCGCCTTCTACGGTGATCAGCGACTGTTCAGCTTCAACTTTGTCGCCCACTTTGACCAGGATCTCGGTGATTTCAACTTCATCAGCCCCGATGTCCGGTACCTTGATTTCGATAGCCATTATTCTTTTACCTCTTACGCCAGACGCGGGTTAACTTTTTCTGCATCGATGTTGAATTTGATGATTGCGTCGGCAACCACTTTCTTATCGATTTCGCCACGTTTAGCCAGTTCGCCCAGAGCCGCTACAACCACGTAGGAAGCATCCACTTCGAAGTGGTGACGCAGGTTTTCACGGCTGTCAGAGCGGCCGAAACCGTCAGTACCCAGTACGCGGTAATCGTCAGCCGGTACATAAGTACGAACCTGTTCAGCAAACAGTTTCATGTAGTCGGTGGAAGCCACAGCCGGCGCGTCGTTCATCACCTGAGCGATGTACGGTACGCGAGGGGTTTCCATCGGGTGCAGCATGTTCCAGCGCTCACAATCCTGGCCATCACGCGCCAGTTCGGTGAAGGAGGTCACGCTGTACACGTCAGAACCCACGCCGTAGTCTTTCGCCAGGATCTGCGCTGCTTCACGAACGTGACGCAGGATAGAACCGGAGCCCAGCAGCTGAACTTTACCTTTGCTGCCTTCGAGGGTTTCGAGTTTGTAGATACCTTTACGGATACCTTCCTCGGCACCTTCCGGCATCGCTGGCATGTGGTAGTTTTCGTTCAGCGTGGTGATGTAGTAGTAAACGTTCTCTTGTTTCTCACCATACATACGCTCCAGACCATCATGCATGATGACCGCAACTTCGTAGGCGTAAGACGGATCGTAAGAGATACAGTTCGGGATAGTCAGAGACTGAATATGGCTGTGGCCATCTTCGTGCTGCAGACCTTCGCCGTTCAGCGTGGTACGACCGGAAGTTCCGCCGATCAGGAAGCCGCGCGCCTGTTGGTCACCTGCTGCCCAGCACAGGTCGCCGATACGCTGGAAACCGAACATGGAGTAGTAGATGTAGAACGGGATCATCGGCAGATCGTTGGTGCTGTAAGAGGTCGCCGCAGCCAGCCAGGAAGAACCTGCGCCCAGCTCGTTGATACCTTCCTGCAGGATCTGGCCTTTCTCGTCTTCTTTGTAGTACGCAACCTGCTCACGGTCCTGCGGGGTGTACTGCTGGCCGTTCGGGCTGTAAATACCGATCTGACGGAACAGACCTTCCATACCAAAGGTACGCGCTTCGTCAGCGATGATCGGAACCAGACGGTCTTTAATAGACGGGTTCTTCAGCATCACGTTCAGGGCACGAACGAAAGCGATGGTGGTGGAGATTTCTTTGTTCTGCTCTTCCAGCAGCTGTTGGAAGTCTTCCAGCTTCGGCAACTCTAACTTCTCAGTGAAGTTCGGGATGCGTGACGGCAGGTAGCCGTGCAGTTTTTCACGCTGGCCGTGCAGGTATTTGTACTCTTCAGAACCTTCCGGGAAGGTAATGTAAGACAGTTTTTCAACCTGCTCATCGGTAACAGGAACATTGAAGCGGTCGCGAATATAGCGCACGCCGTCCATGTTCATTTTCTTCACCTGGTGAGCGATGTTCTTACCTTCAGCGGTGTCGCCCATGCCATAGCCTTTAATGGTATGTGCAAGGATAACGGTCGCTTTGCCTTTGGTTTCCTGCGCTTTTTTGAATGCAGCGTAGATTTTCTTCGGATCGTGGCCGCCACGGTTCAGGGCCCAAATCTGATCGTCAGTCCAATCGGCAACCAGTGCGGCAGTTTCCGGGTATTTACCGAAGAAGTGCTCGCGAACGTACGCGCCGTTTTTGGATTTGAAGGTCTGATAGTCGCCGTCAACGGTTTCATTCATCAGCTGGATCAGTTTACCGCTGGTGTCTTTACGCAGCAGTTCGTCCCAACGAGAACCCCACATCACTTTGATCACGTTCCAGCCAGCGCCTGCGAAGATGCCTTCCAGTTCGTTAACGATCTTGCCGTTACCGGTTACCGGGCCATCCAGACGTTGCAGGTTACAGTTGATAACGAAGACCAGGTTGTCCAGTTTTTCACGGGTCGCGATGGTGATCGCGCCTTTGGATTCCGGCTCATCCATCTCACCGTCGCCCAGGAAGGCGTACACGGTTTGCTGGGAGGTGTCTTTCAGACCACGGTGTTCCAGATACTTGAGGAATTTAGCCTGATAGATCGCGCCGATTGGGCCCAGACCCATAGATACGGTCGGGAACTGCCAGAATTCCGGCATCAGTTTCGGGTGCGGATAAGAAGACAGACCGTTGCCATGCACTTCCTGACGGAAGTTGTTCATCTGCTCTTCGGTCAGACGGCCTTCCAGGAAAGCACGTGCGTAAACGCCCGGAGAGATGTGGCCCTGGAAGTAAACCAGGTCGCCGCCGTCTTTGTCGTTGCGCGCGCGGAAGAAGTGGTTGAAGCACACATCATAAACGGTCGCGGAAGACTGGAAAGACGCCATGTGGCCGCCGAGCTCGAGGTCTTTTTTAGACGCACGCAGCACGGTCATGATGGCGTTCCAGCGAATAGCCGAACGAATACGGCGTTCCAGCTCCAGATTCCCCGGGTATTCCGGTTCATCTTCAACGGCAATAGTGTTGATGTAGTTGCCAGCTCCGGTACCAGCGGCTACGCTCACGCCGCCTTTACGGGCTTCGCTGAGGAGCTGGTCAATCAGATACTGAGCACGCTCAACACCTTCTTCACGGATTACCGATTCGATCGCCTGTAGCCAGTCGCGAGTTTCAATCGGATCCACGTCATTTTGTAAACGTTCTGACATGGGGTGTATTCCTTATCTATCTAATACGTTGATTTAGCTGGAACCTGTCCCATTGCACTCTTTGTTCTTCATATTTCAGGTTGTCTCTTGGTTGGCTGCGCTTATTCACCCCGGTCACATAGCTCACTATGCTCCCGGGATTCACGCGCTTGCCGCCGCGATACAACCCGAACTATTTTGAACAACCAAAAGCACAATAAGACAGGTTCTGCGTTTAGTTGCCGCGCTCTAAAAATTGGCGCTTAAAGGCGCTGGATCCCGACTCCTGAGAGCCCGGATACGCGCTTAGTCCTTTCGTTGCTGTAGGCGGCGCAGTGAACGTTCACGACGACTGTGTTCACGGCTGCGGTCCAGCAATATCTCCTCAATAAAAGCGAGATGGCGATGCGACGCTTCTCGCGCCTGCTCCGGTTCTCTCGCCATAATCGCCTCGTATATACGAGAACGATGGTTGCTTACCAGCGGGAGCATTTCCCGGCGGGCGTACAGCAATTCAAAATTCTGTCGAACGTTTTGGGCCAGCATTGGCTCCATGCAGCGCAGTAAGTGTAGTAGCACAACGTTATGTGCAGCTTCGGTGACGGCAATTTGATACTGCATGACAGCGTCGGACTCTGCGTCCAGGTCGCCGGATTGCTGAGCAAGCTCAATGGCCTGATGGAGTTCGCGGATACGCTCAAGATCTTCGTCAGTACTGCGAAGCGCGGCGTAATAAGCGGCGATGCCCTCAAGGGCATGACGGGTTTCCAGCAGATCAAATTGAGATTCAGGGTGATCGGTCAGGAGCTCAACCAGCGGGTCGCTGAAGCTCTGCCACAGTGTGCTTTGAACAAATGTCCCGCCCCCCTGGCGACGAAGCAGTAGCCCTTTGGCTTCGAGACGCTGAATGGCCTCCCGGAGTGAAGGACGTGATACGTCGAACTGTTTCGCCAGTTCGCGTTCTGGTGGGAGTTTTTCGCCGGGACGCAACGTCCCTTCCAGGATGAGAAACTCCAGTTGCTGCTCAATCACATCGGATAGTTTTGGTTGGCGGATTTTGCTGTAGGCCATTATTCCCTGTCTCTGCCATTAGCCCGGAGTCAATTGGTATGACCAATTTCACATTCGTGACGCTAAAGTAACAAAGTATTCACCTACTGTCCATCCCGGTTTTGATTGAAATCAGTAAAGCAGGCACATTTTAACAACCGTACAGAAATAACGTTTCATAAATGTAACTTTGCACAAATGAGCCATTTACCACCAATTAAGTAGTTTTAACCTTAATGAAACTTTCTTATTTGCAATCTGAACCGATTCAACACGGAATAATGTGAATATAAATGCGCAATTTATGCGTAAATTAAAAAAATGGAGAGGGAACAGCGGGTAACGAAGCGATTTACAAATGGTTTCTTTTTATTCACTTCAACGACAACCGTGATAAAACCAGGTGCATTCATTTGCGCTTACCACTATTCTTGGCGCAGTGGTAGAGGAAAACGGAAAATTCATCCTTCCACATTGTAAATAAAAAAATACACCTATCGGAATATACAACTTACAACGGCGTACTAAATGCCGGATATGCCCTGATTGATTCGTAAGCCTGCGGCCACGCTCGGGCAACACGGACGATAAAGGATATACAACCACACACGAGGTTCTATGATGGAAGGTCAACAGCAAAGCGACACGCTGAAGCGCGGCCTTAAAAACCGCCATATTCAGCTTATCGCGCTGGGGGGAGCAATCGGCACCGGCCTGTTTCTGGGCAGTGCTTCAGTCATTCAATCCGCAGGGCCAGGCATTATTCTGGGCTACGCCATCGCTGGCTTTATTGCCTTTTTGATTATGCGTCAATTAGGTGAAATGGTGGTGGAAGAGCCGGTAGCAGGCTCATTCAGCCACTTCGCTTATAAATACTGGGGCGGGTTCGCCGGTTTTGCTTCTGGCTGGAACTACTGGGTGTTGTACGTCCTGGTGGCGATGGCGGAATTAACCGCCGTGGGCAAATACATTCAATTCTGGTGGCCGGAGATCCCAACCTGGGTGTCAGCCGCCGTCTTCTTCGTGCTGATTAACGCCATCAACCTCACTAACGTAAAAGTGTTCGGTGAGATGGAGTTCTGGTTCGCGATTATCAAAGTTATTGCCGTTATTGCGATGATCCTGTTCGGCGGCTGGCTGCTGTTTAGCGGCACGGCAGGCCCGCAGGCCACGGTTCGCAACCTGTGGGAACAAGGCGGCTTCCTGCCGCACGGTATCTCGGGGCTGGTGATGATGATGGCGATCATTATGTTTTCCTTCGGCGGGCTTGAGCTGGTGGGGATTACCGCCGCAGAAGCCGACAACCCGGAGCAAAGCATCCCGAAAGCCACGAATCAGGTTATCTACCGTATTCTGATTTTCTATGTGGGTTCGCTGGCGGTGCTGTTGTCGCTGATGCCATGGTCGCGTGTTACCGCCGATACCAGTCCGTTTGTATTTATCTTCCACGAACTCGGCGATGCGTTGGTCGCCAACGCGCTTAACATCGTGGTCCTGACGGCGGCGCTGTCGGTGTATAACAGCTGCGTCTACTGCAACAGCCGTATGCTGTTCGGTCTGGCTCAGCAGGGCAACGCGCCGAAAATGCTGCAAAAAGTTGATAAGCGCGGCGTGCCGGTCAATACCATCCTGATCTCTTCGCTGTTTACCGCACTTTGCGTCCTGATTAACTACTTTGCGCCGGAAGAAGCCTTTGGTCTGCTGATGGCGCTGGTGGTATCTGCGCTGGTAATCAACTGGGCGATGATCAGTCTGGCGCACATCAAGTTCCGTCGCGCCAAACAGCGTCAGGGCGTCAAAACCCGCTTCCCGGCTATCTTCTACCCGGTAGGCAACTGGGTGTGCCTGATCTTTATGGCGGCGGTACTGATCATTATGCTGATGACCCCGGGCATGGCGATTTCCGTGTGGTTAATCCCGGTGTGGTTGGTGGTGCTTGGCGTCGGTTATATGTTTAAACAGAAAAGCGCCAGGGTCGCGAAAGCGCACTGATTTCTGCTTCGCCCTCTTCTCAGGAAGAGGGCAATTTCCTAAATGTTATCTGCCTCACACTTTTCCTCTTATAGCATTTTTATCCATGCCTCTACCTGCATCCTGCAACGCAATAAATCCTTCTTGAGCGAATAATTATTCCCACATCACATTGGGAGTAGCGATAATGGACAACAATAAACTGTCTGTTAAAGAAAAAATTGGATATGGCATGGGCGATGCGGGATGTAATATCATCTTCGGCGCCATCATGTTGTTTGTTAACTATTTTTATACGGACATCTTTGGTCTTGCGCCTGCACTGGTAGGGGTATTGCTACTCTCAATTCGGGTTATTGATGCGGTAACGGACCCGATAATGGGGGCGTTAGCCGACCGCACACAAAGCAAATATGGCCGTTTTCGCCCCTGGCTGTTGTGGATTGCTGTGCCGTATGCCCTGTTCAGCATCCTGATGTTCACCACGCCGGACTGGAGCTACAGTAGCAAAGTTGTCTATGCGTTTGTCACCTACTTCCTGCTTTCACTCACCTATACCGCAATCAATATTCCTTATTGCTCGTTAGGCGGCGTTATCACAAGCGATCCTAAAGAACGCGTAGCCTGCCAGTCATATCGGTTTGTCATGGTAGGTATCGCAACGCTGCTGCTGTCGTTAACCTTACTGCCGATGGCGGAATGGTTTGGTGGCGAGGACAAGGCCAAAGGCTATCAGATGGCCATGACGGTACTGGCATTTATCGGTATGTGCATGTTCCTGTTCTGCTTCGCCACGGTGCGTGAACGTATCCGTCCTGCGGTGCCCAGCCACGATGACATGAAAAAAGACATGAAGGATGTCTGGAAAAACGATCAGTGGGTACGCATTCTGCTGCTTACCCTGTGCAACGTTTGTCCGGGCTTTATCCGCATGGCGACAACCATGTATTACGTCACCTGGGTAATGGGACAAAGTACCCATTTCGCCACCATTTTTATCAGCCTTGGCGTTGTGGGCATGATGATCGGCAGTATGTTGGCGAAAGTGCTGACCGACCGCTGGTGCAAACTCAAAGTCTTCTTCTGGACCAATATCGCGTTAGCCGTTTTCTCCTGCGTCTTCTATTTCCTGAACCCGCAAGCGACGGTGACCATCGTGGTCCTCTACTTCCTGCTGAATATCCTCCATCAGATCCCTTCTCCGTTGCACTGGTCGCTGATGGCTGACGTAGACGACTACGGCGAATGGAAAACCGGCAAACGCATTACCGGCATCAGCTTCTCAGGCAATCTGTTCTTCTTAAAAGTCGGCCTGGCGGTGGCGGGCGCGATGGTCGGCTTCCTCCTTTCCTGGTATGGCTATGACGCGGGTGCGAAAGCCCAAAGTGAGAGCGCCCTGCACGGCATTGTGCTGTTATTCACCATTATTCCAGGCATAGGCTACCTCATCACTGCAGGCGTGGTTCGTCTGCTGAAAGTTGACCGTGAATTGATGAAAACCATTCAGGCGGATCTCGAAAAACGTCGCGTTAACTATCACGAACTGGGCGACGCGCCGAACGCCTCCGTCAGCGAACAGGTAAGGAAAGCATAATGAACTGGCCGAATCCCTTTATTGAACAACGCGCCGATCCTTATATTTTGCGCCATCAGGGTGAGTATTATTTTGTTGCTTCAGTACCGGAATATGATCGACTGGAGTTACGCCGGGCAAGTACGCTTGAAGGATTGCGCAGTGCCGAGCCCGTTGTGGTATGGCGTAAACCCGATACCGGCCCTATGAGCGAACTCATCTGGGCACCGGAGCTGCATTTTATTGACGGTAAATGGTATCTCTACTTTGCGGCAACCTGGACCCGGGATCTGGACGCGCTGAATATGTTCCAGCACCGTATGTTTGTGCTGGAGTGTGAGGATGCCGATCCGCTTACCGGTCACTGGCAGGAAAAAGGCCAGGTAAAAACACCGTTCGATACGTTCGCACTGGATGCCACCACCTTTGTCCACCAGGGCAAACGCTGGTATCTCTGGGCGCAAAAATCACCGCATATTCCCGGCAATTCAAATTTGTATCTGGCCGAGATGGAAACACCGTGGATGCTGAAAGGCGAACCGGTCATGCTGAGTAAACCAGAGTATGACTGGGAATGCCGCGGCTTTATGGTGAACGAAGGCCCGGCGGTACTGTTTCATGGCGACCGGCTGTTTATCAGCTATTCTGCCAGCGCAACCGATGAAAACTACTGCATGGGCTTGCTGTGGATAGATATCCACGCCAACCCGCTGGACCCGGACAACTGGCACAAATCCCTACAGCCGGTATTTAAAACCAGCTATGAAAATCGTCAGTATGGGCCCGGTCATAACAGCTTTACGCAGACCGAAGATGGCGAGGATGTGCTGGTTTACCATGCGCGTAATTATACGGAAATAGAGGGTGACCCGCTCTACGATCCTAATCGCCATACCCGCCTGAAGCGGGTGCGCTGGGATGAAAACGGGATGCCTGATTTCGGCATCCCGCCTGCAGACACACACTAGCGGTTACGGCACGCTGGCTTATACCAGCGTGCCATATATCGTCAGTAACGCCACCACCACCACAATCACCAGCGTGGTTTTCTTCGCCATAGACACAGCGGCTTTAGGGGTCGCGATTTTATCGAGATGCGGTTCGCGAGCCAGCGAATACTGCGCCAGACGAGTAAGCACCTGATATTGCGAAGTGTGAAGATCGGCCAGCGAGGCAAACCATGCTGGTAATGCGCGCTCGCCATGCCCCAGCAGAGCGTATACCACGCCCGCCAGCCGCACCGGGATCCAGTCAAGCACGTGCAAGAGGCTATCTACGCCGGAATAAAGCCGTTGCTGTGGCGAATGATGACGCGCCAGCCAGGATTGCCAGGCTCGCAGAAACGCGTATCCGGTCAATAACACCGGTCCCCAAAAGCCACCGACGATAAACCAGAACAGCGGTGCCAGATAGAAACGAAAGTTATTCCACAACAAGGCGTTCTGCAATTCGCGCAGATACTCACGCTCGTCGCAATCATGAGGAACACCATGGATCAGGGTCAGCTCCGCTGACATTCTGTCCCGGGCGTGACTGTCGCCCTGGCTCGCGGCTTTCAGATAAGCATGGTAATGCAGCCGCACCTGCCCTGCCCCAATGCAAAGCAAACCGAGCAAAATCCAGAACACCAGAAGCGGCACGTTGAAAAACAGCCCATACAACCCACGCAGACAGAGAAATACCGCCAGCATCGCGAGCAGCGTCATGCCCAGCGTCCGCCACAGGGAGAAACGATGAACCCGACGGAATACGCTTTCCAGACGGCTGTCGAGCTGCCAGTGCTCGCCAAGTTTGAATAAACGCTCGGCGATCAGCACCAGCAACAAGGTAAATAACGTCATGACACCTCCTTATTCGTCGGGCAGCCGACCAGCGCGCGAAAGCGTTGCCAGTCAAACGCCGGGCCGGGATCGGTTTTCCGTTCTGGCGCAATATCGCTGTGCCCGGTCATATGTTGGGCAATCTTTGGATAGTGCTCGATAAGCGTGCGCGTTAACGCCGCAAGCTGCTGATACTGGGCATCCGTATAGGGCAAGGTATCGGTGCCTTCAAGCTCAATGCCAATGGAGAAATCATTGCAGCGCTCGCGGCCCTGATACTGAGAGACGCCCGCATGCCAGGCGCGTTGATGGAAAGGAACATACTGGACAATTTCGCCGTCGCGGCGGATCAGACAATGTGCGGACACCCGCAAATGCGCGATATCCGCGAAGTACGGATGCGCACTGGGGTCCAGCGTTCCGGCGAACAGCGCGTCAATCCATGGCCCGCCAAACTCGCCCGGCGGCAAACTGATATTGTGTACGACCAGAAGTCCAGGTTGTTCATCATCCGGTCGGCTATCCTGATGAGGCGAGCATTCATGCCTGATCCCCTGTAGCCATCCCCCGTTAACCTGCATGCGGCAACCTCCTTTTTATGGTGCGGAAACACGCTTCAGAGTAGCATGTTTACCTCTCAGGATTAGCCACCAATTTGGAGTTTTATGATGTCGCCTCGCCGTTATAATCCCGATCACCGCCGTGACGTTCTGCTCGATCGCATCAATCACGATATCCCGCAAATTATCGCCGCCGCGCTACGAGAAGATTTAGGCGGCGAAATAGACGCGAACAACGATATTACCGCGCAGTTGCTGCCGGAAGATCAGCAGTCGCATGCGGTGGTCATCACGCGGGAAACCGGCGTTTTTTGCGGGAAGCGCTGGGTCGAAGAGGTGTTTATCCAGTTGGGAGGCGATGTAAAAGTCACCTGGCACGTAAAGGATGGCGACAGCCTCAAACCCGATCAGCCGCTGTTTGAGCTTCAGGGACCGTCGCGTATTTTGCTGACTGGCGAACGCACTGCGCTTAACTTTGTGCAGACGCTTTCCGGCGTCGCCAGCCTGGTGCGCAGCTACGTGAACCTGCTGGAAGGCACACACACCCAACTGCTGGATACCCGTAAAACCCTGCCCGGCCTGCGTACTGCTCTGAAATACGCGGTACTATGCGGCGGCGGCAATAACCATCGCCTCGGGCTGAGCGATGCGTTTTTGATTAAAGAAAACCACATCATTGCCTCCGGTTCAGTGCGCAAGGCGGTCGAAAAAGCGTTCTGGCTGCACCCGGACGTGCCGGTAGAAGTGGAAGTGGAGTCCCTGGACGAACTGGACGACGCATTAAAAGCGGGCGCAGACATCATCATGTTGGATAACTTCACCCTCGAAGATATGCGTGAAGCGGTGAAACGCACTGACGGGCAGGCCCGGCTGGAAGTATCCGGCAACGTGACCAAAGAAACGCTGCGCGCCTTCGCCGAAACCGGCGTGGACTTTATCTCCGTCGGCGCACTGACTAAGCATGTTCAGGCACTCGATCTGTCGATGCGGTTCTGCTAAATACTGACCGGCGGTTCGCTGCCGGTACCTGCGAATTTTGCGAGCTGTATTCCCGCTAAAAATACCTTTTCTGCAAGAGCGGAATTAGCCTGGAATACAGCTTCACAAACTCAACTTTCCCGCTCGTTTGCTTTCCCGCGCTCTGCGACAGTGGCCTTCCCACATCAAGGAGCGATACATGAACAGACAACGCGGTTTCACCCTGATCGAATTAATGGTGGTGATTGGCATCATCGCCATCCTGAGCGCCATTGGCATACCGGCTTATCAGAACTACCTGCGCAAAGCTGCCCTGACCGATATGTTGCAGGCCTTCGTGCCGTACCGTACCGCAGTGGAACTGTGCGCCATTGAAAGCGGCGGTACCAGTAGCTGCGACGCAGGCGCTAAAGGGATCCCCTCACCCAAAACTACCCGCTACGTTTCCGGTATGAGTATCGCCGCGGGCACAGTCACGCTCACCGGCCAGGAAAGCCTTAACGGCCTTACCGTTACGTTAACCCCCGTCTGGAGCAACAACGACGGCATCACCGGCTGGCAACGCGTTTGCGCCAGTGGAAGCGACGAGGCGCTGAAACAAGCCTGCGAAGACACCTTCCGGTTTACAGCCGAATAAGGACGCAGCATGAATCAGGACTTTTTACTGGCGCTGTGCAAACGCCACCAGGCGCAACTTCTGGAAATAACCGATGACCGGGTACGCATCGCCGTTACCGGCTCGCCGGACGCTAACCTGCTGGATGCGCTCCGCTTTGCGACTCATCGCCAGATAGACATCGAGTGCTGGACAGCAGAGCAGCTGGAAAAACACCAGCATCAGCAGCAGTCTGCTTATGACGTAACGGATGAAAACACCTCTGCCGTCGCCTGGCTGGATGAGACATTACTTCAGGCGTTGAGACGGCGCGCCTCAGATATCCATATCGAGCCGGGGGAGGATGCTTTCCGGGTACGGCTGCGCATTGATGGGGTGTTGCACCCACTGAGCGCTTTACCTTTGAATACGGCGTTGGGCGTAATGGCGCGCCTGAAAGTACTGGGCGAGCTGGACATTGCCGAACGCCGGTTACCTCAGGATGGGCAATTCTCGGTACGGCTTGCGGACCAGACGGTCTCCTTTCGTCTTTCCACCCTGCCGTGCCGGACGGGCGAAAAAGCAGTGTTGCGGCTGCTTGAGCAAAACGATCGCCCGTTAACCCTTGATTCGCTCGGCATGCTGGCAGTGCAACAGGCCGATTTTTATCGGGCCATCAGCGCACCTCAGGGATTGATTTTAGTCACCGGGCCCACCGGGAGCGGCAAAACGCTTACCCTGTATAGCGCACTGGGGGAGTTGAACAGCCCGGAAATTAATTTGTGCAGCGTGGAAGACCCTGTTGAGATCCCGCTCCCCGGCCTGAATCAAACGCAGGTGAATCTCAAGGCTGGCCTGGATTTCCAGACCGTGCTGCGCGCATTACTGCGACAGGATCCCGATGTCGTTATGGTTGGCGAAATTCGTGATGGCGAGACCGCCGAAATCGCCATTAAAGCCGCCCAGACCGGGCATCTGGTGTTATCAACCTTACACACCAATTCCACCGTAGAGACGATTACGCGCCTCGAACAAATGGGTATCGCGCGGTGGATGCTGGCGTCAGCGCTGGAAATCATTATCGCCCAGCGGCTGGTGCGCCGTCTGTGTCCTCACTGCCGGGTACCGTCGCCTGAACCGCTGCCGCTTCCGGAAGGGTTGTGCCCGCAGCCGATCTATCCCTGGGAAGCCAGAGGCTGCCCGCACTGCTATTCCGGTTTTTATGGGCGTGTGGCGCTGTTCGAAGTGCTGACGCTGGAGCAGGACTTACGCCAGGCCATCACGGATGGCGAGTCCGCGCAGCGCATTGAGCAACTGGCGCAGGAACGGGGAATGGTGACGATGTTCGGACACGGCCTGCACGCCGTAGAGCAGGGATTAACGACCCTTGCGGAGATCTACCGGGTTCTGGGTGTGCCGCATGAATAATCGTCGGTTATGGCAGTGGAACGGTGTCGACGATCAGGGTATCCCGTGCCAGGGCCTGAGCTGGGCGGCGGAACGTGCCGAGGTCATACAGCATCTGTATGAACGTAATATCTGGCCGCTCAAACTTAAGCGCCGGGCCGTTTCGCGCCAGCAGTGGAGCCTGACCAGTAAAATCCACATTATCCGCCAACTGGCAACGTTGTTGCAGGCGGGGGTAGCGCTGCCCCAGGGGCTTACCATGCTGGCGGAGCAGCATGCCCGTCCGCAGTGGCAGGCGTTGCTGAACGAGCTGGCCCGCCAGGTGACACAAGGTGTGCCATTCTCCGATGCGCTTAATGCGTGGCCTGAGGTCTTCCCACCGCTCTTTATCGCGCTAATCCGCACCGGGGAAATCACCGGTAAGCTGGATGAATGTTGCCAGCGCCTTGCGCTTCAACAGGAAGAACAGCTGGCGCTGCAGAAAAAAGTCGTCAAAGCCCTGCGCTATCCGGGGATCATCATGGTGATGGCTGTGCTGGTGACTGTCGGGATGGCGGGATTCGTTTTGCCGGAATTCGCCGCGATCTATCACGCGTTTAACGCGCCGTTGCCTGCATTAACGCAAGGCGTCATGGCATTTTCCGCGTTCATTACCGGCCACGCGCACCTGTTGCTCGCAGGATGCCTTGTAACCCTTGCCGTTGTTATCCGGTGCCAAAAAAACCAGAGATGGCAGTGGCATGAACAGCGAATTTTGCTGCGCACACCCGTCATGGGAGCGCTGATCCGTGGGCAGCGGCTAAGCCAGATCTATACTATTCTCGCGATGACCCAGCAGGCAGGTTTACCGCTTATGCATGGGCTGGAAACAGTAATGCATACGCTCGCCTCCCCTTTCTGGCAGCAAATGCTGGAACGCATTATGCAACGTATCAGCGAGGGCGCGCCTTTCTGGAAGGCTCTGGAAGACGAATCAGGCTTCACGCCGCTGTGCCGCCAGCTCATTTATACCGCGGAAGAAACCGGCTCGATGGATTTGATTCTGGCGCGGCTGGCACGCTGGCATACCGGGCAAACGCAGGAGTATGCCGACTCGCTGTCATCGTCGCTGGAACCGCTGATGATGCTGGTGATCGGCGCTATCGTCGGAACGCTGGTCATCGCCATGTATCTGCCGGTGTTCCAGATGGGCGACGCCATGAGTGGAGTGAATTAACCGTATAAAAAAAGCAGAAGGTCACCCTTCTGCTTGTAACGGTACGCAATCAACGCCTTGATTACAGACTGTTGAAAACGCGGTTTTCCTGTTCCTGAACGCGGATAAAGGTCGTGCGCTTGGTCAGCTCTTTCAGACGAGACGCGCCAACATAGGTGCAGGCAGAGCGCAGGCCGCCGAGGATATCCAGCGCGGTATTTTCTACCGGGCCACGCAGCGGCAGCTTAACGGTTTTACCTTCAGCCGCGCGGTATTTCGCCACGCCACCGACGTGACGGTTCATTGCAGACTCTGAGCTCATACCGTAGAACAGCATGAATTTCTCGCCGTTCTCTTCCACCACGGTGCCGCCACTTTCATCGTGACCGGCCAACATACCGCCAAGCATCACGAAGTCCGCGCCGCCGCCAAAAGCTTTGGCAACATCGCCCGGCGTGGTGCAGCCGCCGTCGCTGATAATCTGACCGCCAAGGCCATGAGCCGCGTCAGCGCATTCAATCACGGCAGAAAGCTGCGGATAGCCAACGCCGGTTTTCACGCGGGTGGTGCAGACGGAGCCTGGGCCGATACCGACTTTAACGATATCCGCGCCGGAGAGGATCAGCTCTTCGCACATTTCGCCGGTCACCACGTTGCCCGCGATGATCACTTTGTTCGGCCACGCTTCACGCGCTTTGCTGACAAACTGCACGAAGTGTTCGGAATAGCCGTTCGCCACATCGATGCAAACGAAGTTCAGCCCCGGGTTGAGCGCCAGGATCTGTTTGGTTTTTTCGAAATCGGCATCGGAGGTGCCGGTAGAGACGATGGCGTGTTTCAGCACATTCGCATCCACGCTATCGATAAATGATTGCCACTCTTCAACGGAGTAATGCTTATGCACCGCCGTCAGGATATCGAATCCTGCAAGGGCTTTCGCCATGCCGAATGTGCCTACCGTGTCCATGTTTGCAGCAATGACAGGTACGCCAGACCATTGGATACCAGAGTGTTTGAAGGTGAATTCACGAGCCAGTTCAACATCGGAACGGCTTTTAAGGGTAGAACGTTTAGGGCGGATAAGAACGTCTTTGAAACCTAACTTCAGATCTTCTTCAATACGCATGAGCGAATTCCTGGTAAATGGCGATGAACGCGTAAATATAAGCGGCGGTACAACTACCAACTCCAGTGACGCTATCATACGCACTAATTGTGGCGCTGCAAGACTGCGAAAGCGCTCTTTTTTACGCTACAATCCTATAAATTTACCTGCCGTAAGGCATAATTCGTCACCTCATAAATGCGGCGTTTTTTTCATATTTTTCCGCCTGCCGCAACGCTATGATAATGCTGGTGATTACTTCATGATTAATAATCAGGGTTTGATGTATGGTTTACACAGTGGCGATAACAGGTGGCATTGGAAGTGGGAAAACCACGGTTGCCAACAAGTTCGCCCAACTGGGTATCACCGTCATTGACGCTGATATTATCGCCCGTAGCGTCGTTGAGCCTCAAAAACCTGCGCTAAAATCCATCGCCCAACATTTTGGCCCGACCATTTTGCTTCCTGATGGCACGCTGAATCGCCGGGAACTGCGCGAGCGTATTTTTGCCGATCCGCAGGAAAAAGCCTGGCTCAACGCGTTATTGCATCCTCTTATTCATCAGGCGACCCAGGACGAAATAGCCGGGGCGACGTCTGAATATGTGTTATGGGTTGTTCCGCTATTAGTGGAAAACCAGCTACATAAAAAAGCCGACCGCGTGCTCGTTGTCGATGTGCCGCCTGAAACTCAGATAATACGCACTATGCAACGTGATAACGTGTCACGAAAACATGCCGAACAAATCATCGCAGCCCAGGCGAGCCGGGAATCACGCTTAGCCATTGCCGATGATGTTATAGACAATAGCGGCAGGTCAGACGCCGTTGATGCCGAGGTGAAGCGCCTGCATCAACGTTATTTGCAACTGGCCGCACAAGCCGTGCAACAGGAAAATCAGTAATGCACAACCACATTCTCTTCGAACATCCGTTGAATGAAAAAATGCGTACCTGGCTGCGTATCGAATTTCTCCTTCAACAGCTTATGACGCACTTAACCGTAACTGACCATGCTTCAGCACTCCATTTCTTCCGTAATATCGGCGACTTAATGGATGTCTTTGAGCGTGGTGACGTACGTACCGAGATGCTGAAAGAACTGGAACGCCAACAGCGAAAATTACAGAACTGGGCCGAAGTACCCGGCGTGGATAACGATCGCATCCAGGCGCTTCGCCAGGAGCTGAAAGCGCACAGCGTAACGCTGATGGCCGCGCCGCGTCTGGGGCAGACGTTGCGGGAAGATCGCCTGATTGGCCTGGTGCGCCAGCGCCTGAGTATTCCCGGCGGATGCTGTAGTTTTGATTTGCCCAGCCTGCATTTCTGGCTGCATATGCCGCAGGAATTCCGCGACGCCCAGGTTAATCGCTGGTTCACCAGCCTTGACCCACTGCGTTTCGCGCTGGGAAAAGTGCTTGATCTCATTCGCCACTCTTCACCTTTCCGTAAGCAAACCAGTCTGAACGGTTTCTTTCAGGATAATGGCGACGACGCCGATTTACTGCGCCTGTCAATGAGTATGGATGACGAGCTGTATCCGCAAATTTCCGGTCATAAAAGCCGCTTCGCGATCCGCTTTATGCCCATCGATAGCGAGCATGGACGCGTGCCTGAGCGTCTGGATTTTGAACTGGCCTGTTGTTAAGGAGGCAATATGACAGATACCACTACAGTAAATTGCCCTACCTGCGGCAAACCCGTGATTTGGAATGCGGAAAGTCCCTTTCGACCTTTCTGCTCGAAACGCTGTCAGCTGATTGATTTAGGCGAATGGGCGGCGGAAGAAAAGCGCATTCCCAGTCAGAGCGATCTTAACGACAGCGATGAGTGGAGCGAGCAGGACCGCTAAATGAGGATAAAAAAACCGGGATAGCGTTACCGCTCCCGGTTTTTTCGTACGCCAGTAACGGCTCAGGCGGAGAGGAATTCAGTTTTCAGCCGCGCCACAACCGGTTCGTTGGCGGGCGGGAATGCCGCCGCGTCCAGTGCGCTCACCGCAACCCATTCGCCAGGCTGCCCCTCTTTTCCCCAGGGATCGCCCTGCCATTTATCGACGATATAAAACCACAGCGAAATATGCCGGTCGGGAAAGGTATATTCCAGGGTTTCAAACAGGGCAGGCTCCTGCGCAAGGATACCCACTTCTTCCTGAAGCTCGCGGATCAGCGCCTGCTCCGGCGTTTCGCCCGTTTCGATTTTGCCGCCGGGAAACTCCCATTTATTGGCCATATGCGCATCCGCAGCCCGGCGCGTAATAAAAATGGCATTATCGGCATTGCGGATAATACCAACGGCTATTTGCAGTTTTTTCATCCGTCAGGTCGCTTTACTTCAGTCCGCTAACCAGTTTATTACGCTGGCCTTCCAGGGTGATCACGCGCTGGCACACATCGCGACCAAACTGCTGGAAGTCCTGCTCCTGTTTTTTCCATTCGTTTTGAATGGCCGTTTGCAATCCGCCCAGGCTGCCCAGTACGCCCTGCAGAGGGTTGCCGCCGCCTTTCAACACCGCTTTCGCGCCCATTTCGTTAATGCTGTCCTGGAGAATGCCGCCCATCGCCTGATTCACCAGTTGTTGACCGTCGGCCCGCACCTGATCGATGGCTTTATAATGGAAGGTCAGTCCGTCGCTGCGCTGTTCGATGATCCGGTTCATCTGCGTTTTTAATTGCGCGTCCAGGCTGGTCAGGCGGTTACGCATATTACTGCTGGCGCCGACTTCCTGGGTAATAACGCGATCCAGCGCCACGCGGCCTTTTTCTACCCGGCTTAGCGCGCCCTGCTGGATCCAAGGCAATTCGGTGCGCAACGCTTTCTGATAGTCCAGCGCCTGCTGGCGTTGAGCTGCCGTCAGGTTTTTCGTCTGGCCGTTGTATTGCACGCTGCCGTCGGGGCCAATCACCAGATTACCATTCTCACCCACCACCTGAACGGTTTGTGGATTGAGCACGACATCGTCACGCGGCGTGACGCTGCATTTGTATTCGGCCTGAGCATGCATTGCCGTGACCAGCAATGCGCCCAGAAGCGCTTTACGCATCATATCGACTCCCTCTGAACTCAAAAATGATAACGGGCCTGAATCGGCCCGTTATCAGTTCACTCAATCCCACCACACATCAAAGAGATCGCTTAAGCGAATATCTTCGAGTTTGCGATCTTCAAGCCATTTGCGCACCAGCGCCTGATGCTCTTCGGTACACTTACCGATTTCCTGCTTACAGATTAGACCTTCCCAGGCGAGGTAACCACTGCCGTCAAAGGCCAGGCCGTTGGGCTCGATCACCTCATTAATGAGGTCATCAACGGTTTTATCCACCACTTCTTCGCTGGTGCCTTCCGGGAAACGCCATGCCACCGAAAACCCCAGTTCCTGGAATTCGTCGATGTGCATCTTTTTACGTAAACGACGGCTGCGGTTCTTTGCCATTATTTCACCCTCTCGAACATTAAGTCCCATACGCCATGACCAAGACGATGGCCACGTTGTTCAAATTTGGTTACCGGACGCGATTCCGGGCGCGGTACGTAGTCGTTGCTTTCGGACTGGTTGCTGTAACCCTCTACAGACGACATCACTTCGAGCATATGTTCCGCATAAGGTTCCCAGTCGGTAGCCATATGGAACACTCCGCCGAGTTTTAATTTGCTCTTTACCAGCTCGGCAAACGGCGCCTGGACAATGCGGCGCTTATTGTGGCGCGCTTTATGCCACGGGTCCGGGAAGAACAACTGCACCATATTCAGCGAGTTATCCGGGATCATAGTTTGCAGTACTTCCACCGCATCGTGGCACATCACACGCAGGTTCTCGACGCCCTCTTCATGGGCAAGGCTCAGGCAGGCACCCACGCCCGGCGAGTGAACTTCAATCCCTAAGAAATCCTGGTGCGGGTTCGCTTTGGCCATCGCCACCAGCGATGCGCCCATGCCGAAGCCGATTTCCAGCGTGACCGGCGCGCTACGGCCGAACAGGGCCGTAAAATCGAGCGGCGCGGGAGTGAACTCAACGCCCATCACCGGCCAGTAGTTATCCAGCGCGTGCTGCTGTCCTTTTGTCAGGCGGCCCTGGCGGCGGACAAAGCTGCGGATACGGCGCAGCGGGCGGCCGCTTTCATCAAATTCCGGTGAAATGACGTCGTTATTCATGGTTTCAGTCTGTGTCAGTGAATGGAAAAGCAAACCGGCATTATCCAAAGATAGTCATGGGATGCAAGCACAGGAAAGTTCCGGTTTACAGCCTTTTCGCTCTGTGCTGCAATCTGGGCCCTGAAACTCAAAGCCGGATGCCACGCGTTCATGATGCAAGCGCAGCAATTTTCTCGCCAGGTGCTGGACTGGTACGACAAATACGGGCGAAAAACGCTCCCCTGGCAGATCGACAAAACGCCCTACAAAGTATGGCTGTCTGAAGTGATGCTGCAACAAACGCAAGTCGCAACGGTGATCCCCTATTTCACGCGCTTTATGGCACGTTTCCCAACCGTTACCGATCTGGCGAAGGCACCGCTTGATGAAGTGCTGCATTTATGGACCGGGCTCGGTTATTACGCCCGCGCCCGCAACCTTCATAAAGCGGCAAAAATGGTCGCGGACAAGTTCAACGGGCAATTCCCGGAAACGTTCGACGATGTGGCCGTGCTGCCGGGTGTCGGGCGCTCCACGGCGGGCGCTATCCTGTCGCTGTCGCTTGGCCAACACTTTCCTATACTCGACGGCAACGTGAAACGCGTCCTGGCGCGCTGCTACGTCGTTGAGGGCTGGCCGGGTAAAAAGGACGTCGAGAAAAAACTGTGGTCGCTGAGCGAAGCCGTCACGCCCGCCAAAGGGGTAGAACGCTTTAATCAGGCGATGATGGATTTAGGCGCGATAGTCTGCACCCGCTCGCGCCCGAAGTGCGAACTGTGCCCGTTGCAATCTGGCTGCGTGGCATACGCCACACAAAGCTGGGCAGCTTACCCCGGCAAAAAACCCAAACAGATCCTGCCGGAAAAAGTCGGGTATTTTCTGCTGATGCAGCAGGATAAAACCGTGCGCCTGACCCAACGCCCGCCCGTGGGGCTTTGGGGCGGACTGTACTGTTTTCCGCAGTTCGACAGCGAAGCAAGCCTGCGCGAGTGGCTGGCGAAACGTCACATTAAGGCCGATACTCTGACGCAACTTAACGCGTTCCGCCATACTTTCAGCCACTTCCATCTGGATATCGTACCGATGTGGCTTTCTGTGTCCTCCCTGCCGTCTTGCGTGGAGGAAGAGAGCGCACTCTGGTATAACCTGGCACAGCCGCCATCCGTTGGGCTTGCTGCCCCGGTTGAGCGCTTGTTGCAACAATTACACGCGGAGCCGGTTAATACACCACCTCTTCGCCACGATAGTGAGGACTCACAATGAGCAGAACGATTTTTTGTACCTACCTGCAGCGCGACGCCGAAGGCCAGGATTTCCAACTCTATCCGGGCGATCTGGGCAAACGCATCTATAACGAGATTTCCAAAGAGGCATGGAAGCTGTGGCAGACCAAGCAAACCATGCTGATTAACGAAAAGAAACTCAACATGATGAACCCGGAGCATCGCAAGCTGCTGGAGCAGGAAATGGTTAACTTCCTGTTTGAAGGGAAAGACGTGCACATTGAAGGCTATACGCCGCCAGAACAACAATAAGGGCCAATGGCCCTTTTTTCACAACACAACATCAATAACACAACGCGCTCCCTTAATGATGAAAAGATTACTCGCGCTGGCTTTGATTGCGCCGTTGCTCATCTCGTGCTCCGGTAAAAAAACGGAAAGCTATAATCCGGAACTGGAAAAAGACACCAACGGTTTTGACATCCTGATGGGGCAGTTCGCCCATAATATTGAAAACATCTGGGGCTTTAACGAAGTCCTGATTGCCGGGCCAAAAGATTACGTTAAGTACACTGACGGCTACCAGACCCGCAGTCATATCAACTTCGATGACGGCACCATCACCGTAGAGACCATAGCAGGCACCGATCCCGCGGGCCGGTTACGCCAGGCGATTATCACCACTTTACTGATGGGCGACGATCCGGGTTCTATCGATCTCTATTCCGATGTGAACGACATTCCGATCTCTAAACAGCCATTCCTGTACGGGCAGGTCGTGGATAACACCGGCGAGCCGATCCGCTGGCAGTGGCGTGCGGCACGTTATGCCGATTATCTTCTGCAGACCCGTATGAAGAGTCGCAGTAACGGCCTGCGTACCATCTACAGCATCACCATTAATCTGGTGGCAAACCACCTTGATAAGCGCGCCCATAAATATATGGGAATGGTTCGTCAGGCATCACGCAAATACGGGGTGGATGAATCGCTGATCCTGGCGATTATGCAGACCGAGTCCTCCTTTAACCCGTATGCGGTCAGCCGTTCTGACGCGCTGGGCCTGATGCAGGTGGTGCAGCATACCGCTGGCAAGGATGTTTTCCGCGCTCAGGGCAAATCGGGGACGCCAAGCCGCAGCTATCTGTTCGATCCGCAAAGCAATATTGATACCGGCACCGCGTATCTGGCGATGTTGAACAATGTGTATCTTGGCGGTATCGCCAATCCTACTTCACGCCGTTACGCCGTGATCACCGCTTATAACGGTGGAGCAGGAAGCGTGTTGCGGGTGTTCTCCAGCGACAAGATTAAGGCAGCCAACATTATCAATACGATGCAGCCGGGAGACGTGTACGAAACGCTGACCACGCGTCACCCTTCTGCGGAATCCCGTCGCTATCTCTATAAAGTGGATATGGCGCAAAAGAGCTATCGCCGTAAATAAAACCCGTTAAATGTTATATCCCTCACATTCACTGTGAGGGATATTTTTTTGCCACCGTTAGGCTTCCCGTGGCTTTTCTTCATTCGAAACCATTAAACACGTCACAAAACCCATCTGCAATGCGATTATTTTTGCAGAATTATGTCGTAGCTAACAAAAAGACGGCTCCCTGCAATGCTAAAATCCTCGCAATCCACAACCTTCAATGTTTTTAAATCAACATAATTTTGGTTTCTCATGTGAGGAAAATAACATGAACTATAAGCTGCAGCTGAAAGTGCTCTCGTTTCTGCAGTTCTGCCTGTGGGGAAGCTGGCTAACCACGCTCGGTTCCTACATGTTCGTTACCCTGAAATTTGACGGCGCGTCTATCGGCGCAGTGTATAGTTCGCTTGGCATCGCGGCTGTGTTTATGCCTGCACTGCTCGGGATCGTGGCGGATAAATGGATCAGCGCCAAATGGGTGTACGCGTTCTGCCACCTGGTCGGTGCCATCACGCTGTTTATGGCGGCAAGCGTCACTACGCCAACCGAGATGTTTGTGGTGATACTGATTAACTCACTGGCCTATATGCCGACGCTGGGGCTGGTGAACACCATCTCCTACTATCGTCTGCAACAGGCGGGTTGCGATATCGTCACCGATTTCCCGCCTATCCGTATCTGGGGCACCATCGGCTTTATTCTGGCAATGTGGGCGGTGAGCTTCTCCGGCTTCGAGCTGAGCCACATGCAGCTGTATATCGGCGCGGCGCTCTCTCTGGTCCTGGTTCTGTTTACCCTGACCCTGCCGCATGTTCCGGTGTCTAACCAGCAGAAAAATCAGAGCTGGTCTACCATGCTGGGCCTGGACGCGTTCGCGCTGTTTAAAAACAAGCGCATGGCGATCTTCTTTATTTTCTCCATGCTGCTGGGCGCGGAACTGCAAATCACCAATATGTTTGGTAACACCTTCCTGCACAGCTTCGATAAAGATCCGCTGTTTGCGAGCAGCTTTATTGTGCAGCATGCGTCAGTGTTAATGTCGATTTCGCAGATTTCCGAAACCGTCTTCATTCTGACCATTCCGTTCTTCCTGAGCCGTTACGGCATCAAAAAAGTCATGTTGATCAGTATCATCGCGTGGATGCTGCGCTTCGGTCTGTTCGCTTACGGCGATCCGTCACCGATGGGTACCGTGCTGCTGGTTCTGTCGATGATCGTGTACGGCTGCGCCTTCGACTTCTTTAACGTGTCCGGTTCCATGTTTGTTGAGCAGGAAGTTAAACCGGCAATCCGCGCCAGCGCGCAGGGTATGTTCCTGATGATGACCAACGGTTTCGGCTGTATCCTTGGCGGCATCGTGAGCGGTAAAGTGGTCGAGCACTTCACCCTGAACGGCAATACCGACTGGCAAACCGTGTGGCTGATTTTCGCAGCTTATTCGCTGGTTCTGGCCTTCGCGTTCGTTGTGATGTTCAAATACAAACATGAAAAAACGGCTGTTGGGGGCGTTCCGCACAGCGCCTGATACGGTTACTGAAATAAAAATGCCGACCTTCTGGTCGGCATTTTTTTATGCTTTTAACACATTCCCATAGAGCCGTTTTATCCCGTCGGCATCGGTTTCGCTGTACACGCCCTGTAGCTCTGGTGAGAAGCCTGGCAGCATATTCACGCTCTCTTCCAGCGCCAGGAAATAACGCTGAACCGCCCCGCCCCACACTTCGCCAGGCACCACGCACAGCACCCCCGGCGGATAAGGCAACGCGCCTTCTGCCGCGATGCGCCCGGCGGCGTCGCGAATGCGTACCAGCTCGACATTCCCGCGAATAAATTCGCGGTTTGCGTCCTGCGGGTTCATCACCACCTGTGGCAATTCGGCTTTGCGGAACATCGCTTTTTGCAGATCTTTGATCTTAAAACTGACGTAGAGATCGTGCATTTCCTGGCACAGCTGGCGCAGTGTGTAGCCTTTATAACGCACCGAATATTTTTGCCACAGGGTCGGCAGAACCTCGGCCAGCGGCGAATCGAGCTCAATATGGCGTTCAAACTGCGCCAGTAACGCCACCAGATGGGCCATTTTCTCCGGGCTTTCCGCCGGCGTTAGCAGAAACAGTATCGAGTTAAGATCGGCTTTCTCCGGCACCAAGCCATTCTCGCGCAGATAATTCGCCAGAATGGTCGCCGGCACGCCGAACGCGGCATAGTCGCCGGTTTGTGGATCGATACCCTGCGTGGTGAGCAGCAGCTTGCAGGGATCGACAAAATATTGCGCATCGGCATAGCCTTCAAACCCGTGCCAGCGTTCGCCAGGGATAAAGCTGAAGAAGCGACGCTCGGAGGCGATTTGCGCGGTGGGATGATCCTGCCAGGGCTTGCCGTCCACCAGGGGCGGCACGAAAGGTTTGATCAGCGAACACTGGCTCAGGATGGCTTTACGCGCGTCGATGCCCAGGGCTACGCACTCGGCCCAAAGCCGACGACCGCTTTCGCCTTCGTGGATTTTGGCGTTAACGTCCAGCGCGGCGAACAGCGGATAAAACGGGCTGGTGGAGGCATGCAGCATAAAAGCGTTGTTCAGACGCTTATGGGGGCAAAACCGCGCCTGCCCGCGCAGGTGGTTATCCTTCTTATGGATTTGCGAAGTTTGGGAAAAGCCCGCCTGCTGTTTATGGACCGACTGGGTCACAAAAATCCCCGGATCGTTTTCGTTCAGTTCCAGCAACAGCGGCGAACAGTCCGCCATCATCGGGATAAACTGTTCGTAACCCACCCAGGCAGAATCAAACAGGATGTAATCGCAAAGATGGCCGATTTTATCGATGACCTGACGGGCGTTGTAGATGGTGCCATCGTAAGTACCCAGTTGGATCACCGCCAGGCGGAACGGGCGCGCCTCATCGGCACGCTCGGGCGCGGCTTCGCGGATCAACTCACGCAGGTACGTTTCATCGAAGCAGTGCTCATCAATCCCGCCGATAAACCCAAACGGATTGCGTGCCGCCTCCAGATACACCGGCGTCGCGCCTGCCTGGATCAACGCGCCGTGGTGGTTTGATTTATGGTTATTGCGGTCGAACAGCACCAGGTCGCCACGGGTCAGCAGCGCATTGGTCACCACTTTGTTAGCAGCGGATGTGCCGTTTAGCACGAAATACGTTTTATCGGCATTAAACACTTTGGCAGCAAACTTCTGGGCATGTTTGGCCGATCCTTCATGGATCAGCAAATCACCCAGTTTCACATCGGCGTTGCACATGTCGGCACGAAACACATTCGCACCGAAGAAATCATAAAACTGCCGTCCTGCGGGATGCTTTTTAAAAAACTCGCCGTGCTGATGGCCCGGGCAGGCGAACGTGCTGTTTTGCATCTCGACGTACTGGTACAGCGTGTCGAAAAACGGCGGTAGCAGGGTTTCTTCATAACGCGTCGCTGCGGCTTCCAGCTCAAGAAACGACTGGGCTTTACCGTCAATCACGCCGGTAATCGCCTCCAGTTCCAGCGGCGTCTCGCTCAGCACGAAAACCGGCAGGTTAAACCCGGTGCGTTTAAGCAACGCCAGAATGCCACTGCGCGTATCGGCAACGGTAAGCACCACGGCGGCGACATCAGTAAAGTCAGTATTATCCAGGGTCACCACTTCGCGATGGGTGGAAAGCACGCTGACAATATCGTGACTGGCTGCGATTTTTAACGATTTCATAAGCAACAAAAGCCTTATAGGGAGTAAGTGCCAACAGGCAAGCACAGGGATAACATCCCGGTATGGCGTCTTTGGTGAAACTGGAAACAGCTCCAACCGCCTGACATCAGTAAAAACAGAAGTAAATAACAGCCTGCATCTGGTCTTACTGATGTCCTGGAGTGAGCGTGCGTCGGCCTCACCGCATGGTGAGCACAGAAAATAACGGAGAATAAGCACGGGCTAAGGTCTGCGCGACAGTACGCAGTCTGTAAGTGACAGGCGCGAAAGACGACCTCATCATACAAGCCTCGTGTCAGAGAAGCGGGAAATTCGCACAATCATCGCAGCTTTAAATCGCCCGTGCAAGACGCAATCGATAAACTGCATAATTCGCCAAAGAATATTCACTTAAATTATTGATATCATCAGGTATCGCAAAGGTCTGATAAAAATCGCGCATGACCGCCGGGCATTAACACGCACTTTTTTCGCATGAAAACGCATTCCCGGCACGGCTAATAATACGAATTTTACGCGTCCCGGTTTGTCAGGACGCATCGGGAGAAAACATGGTGACGGGTCCTTTTATTAATGGTGCCGCCGTTTTAATTGGCGGATTACTGGGCGCGCTGCTCGGCATGCGATTGCCGGAACGGCTGCGGGTGACGATGCCTTCAATATTTGGCCTGGCTTCGCTGGGCATTGGCATTCTGCTAATTGTGAAATGCGCCAACCTGCCGGTAATGGTGCTCTCCACCCTGCTCGGCACTATCATCGGCGAGCTGTGTTTTATGGAGCGCGGCATTAACGCCGCTGCGGGTAAAGCGCGCGCGCTGCTGGATAAAGGCAAAAGCGGGAAAAGCGGCGCTCACGAGGCTTTCATTCAAAATTTCGTCGCCATTGTGATTTTGTTTTGCGCCAGCGGCACTGGCATTTTCGGCGCGATGCAGGAAGGCATGACCGGCGATCCCACCATTCTGATCACCAAATCCTTTCTCGATTTCTTTACGGCCATGATATTCGCCACCACGCTGGGCATCGCGGTAGCGTTTATCGCGTTTCCGTTAGTGGCAATCCAGTTAACGCTGGCCTGGTGCGCGGCGATAATCCTGCCGCTGACCACCCCTGCGATGATGGCCGATTTCACCGCCGTCGGCGGCCTGCTGCTGCTGGCGACCGGCCTGCGTATTTGCGGCATAAAGATGTTCCCGGTCGTGAATATGCTGCCTGCGCTGGTGATCAGTATGCCGGTTTCCGCCCTTTGGATGCGCTTCTTTGGCGGGTAAACTGGCTGGATTGTCGTCAACCTGGCGGCTTAATGCGCATATGAACGGGATCGGCGGAAATTTCATTGACGCGGTACGGTGAATCGGGTTTAATGCGCCCCGTTGCCCGGATAGCTCAGTCGGTAGAGCAGGGGATTGAAAATCCCCGTGTCCTTGGTTCGATTCCGAGTCCGGGCACCACTTATTCAGAGAACCCAGCCTATGGCTGGGTTTTTGCTTTTAGAGAACCGGACTCTCCATCGAACAACGTTCGATGATTCGCCGCCAGCGGCTCACCCCTTCGGGGCCAGCGCGACAGGCGCGCTGTTCAACGCCTGCGGCGTTAGTCCGAGTCCGGGCACCACTATTCAGAGAACCCGCCCAAAAGGCGGGTTTTTGCTTTTGGAGAACCGGACTCTACATCGAACTCCGTTCGATGATTCGCCGCCAGCGGCTCACCCCTTCGGGGCCAGCGCGACAGGCGCGCTGTTCAACGCCTGCGGCGTTAGTCCGAGTCCGGGCACCACTATTTAGAAAAACCAGCCTTAGGGCTGGTTTTTTGCTTTTGGAGAACCGAACTCTCCATCGAACTCCGTTCGATGATTCGCCGCCATCGGCTCACCCCTTCGGGGCCAGCGCGACAGGCGCGCTGTTCAACGCCAGTCACGTTAATCCGGGCTCACCTACCGTTAATTTTTTCAGCAGACTCAGTGCGCTACGGAATTGTTTCTGTTTTCCCGAACGGTCAGGAAAATGTGAAATAACCCCATGGCACCGTGCCCCCAGAAATACGTTTCGATAAATACCGTCAAAAATTTATGAAGATGGAGCACATCCCGGGTTAACGCGACCGGGGCACCGGAGGCGGTATTTAACACAAACCATAGCCCCCCGCACGCCGCAACGCCCAGCAGCGCCAGCACGCCAAGCCCCTGAATCAGCGCGGCGACGCCTCCGGCATGCGCTTCGGGAAGGCGAAATGATTTCAACGCCTTAAAGTCTTCGGCAATACCACTGAAATCAAGCATTAGCCATGCAAAGTAATAACGAAACCCTCGTTGCGTCAGCATCCAGATAAGCATGACGATGCCGAGTGTCAGCAAGGCAAAACCGGAGATGAAATGAAACCAGGTGATGGCGATGGTCAGCTCACTTTCACCGTCTAATTCACTTTCAATAAAATTCGCATTAACGATCTGCAATAAAACCAGTACCGCTACGATGATATGCAACAACCGGAAAAAAGGCGTGTCGCGGTGAGGAAGCGCATTGCGTAATTGTGAGTTCATGATGTGACCATTTTGATGAATCAAAGAATGAGCACACCATTATGGTAACGATAAATTAACGAAACCTTAGCGTTTTCCCCTTCACGTAAAAGGTGTCACATCGCTCCGCTAAGTTTTTCTGCCTGCCGTCGTGGTTATGCCCTAAATAACCTCACTGATTATAAACGGGCGACGGCGGCCTCTTTTTCTGCCTGCGCCTTGCACTTCCCCTCTTTTCAGCTAAAACCTGGTTTTACCATCGTAAAAGGAACGCCGATGAAATCCGCTCGTCCGCTTTATCTCTCTTTGGGTATTACCCTGTTGGCTTTACTGCTGGTTTTTACCGCTTTCACGACTGAGCGCAGGCTCACCTGGTTGCTTGAAGTTACGCCGGTATTTATCGTCGCCCCGATATTGTGGGTGACGGCAAAGCGCTATCCACTCACCCCTCTTCTCTATGCGTTAATTTTTATCGGTTGCGTTTCCCTGATTGTGGGCGGGATGTATTCCTATGCCAGAGTGCCTGTGGGTTTCTGGCTACAGGATCTGCTGGGCCTCGATCGCAACCCTTACGACCGTATCGGTCATGTCCTTCAGGGGCTGGTTATTTCGCTGTCGGCACGGGAAGTGCTGTTGCGCGACGGCTATCGGCCTGGCGCAAAAATGCTGGGCTTTTTAGTTTGCTGCGTCACGCTTGCCATCAGCGCATTTTACGAACTGATTGAGTGGTGGGTGGCGCTGATCCTCGGAAAGGATGCGGACGACTTTTTGGGGACGCAGGGCGACGAATGGGATACCCAGGCCGATATGCTGTGTGCATTACTGGGCGCGCTGATAACCGTTTTTGTGCTGGGTCGCTGGCATTCGCGCCAGGTCAAAAGACGGCTATCCTAAGAAAGCGCTGGCGCAGCGCCATTGTTATTATTCGTGTTTCGACCGATAGTGACCTTTTTTAAACGTGAAGGACCGCAAATGACAGCTTCTCGCCCTGCTTATCTGCTAACCGGAACAGCGCTTCTGGCGCTGTTGCTGGTTGTCACCGGAATCGCTACCGCCAGCAAACTGACCTGGCTGATGGAAGTTCTGCCGGTACTGATTGTCGTGCCAGTGTTGTGGGTAACGGCGAAACGCTACCCGTTAACGCCGCTGCTCTACGTGCTGATTTTTTTCCACGCCATCATTTTGATCGTCGGCGGCATGTATTCCTATGCAAAAGTTCCTCTCGGATTTGAGGTGCAGGAGTGGTTTAACCTCAGTCGCAACCCCTACGACAAACTCGGTCATCTGTTTCAGGGCTTAGTCCCGGCGCTGGCGGCGCGGGAAATCTTAATTCGCGGTGGTTTTATTAACGGGCGCAGAATGCTGGCTTTCGTGGTGTGCTGCATTGCGCTGGCGATCAGCGCCTTTTATGAGTTGATCGAATGGTGGGTGGCGCTAATCCTCGGTCAGGGCGCGGATGAGTTTCTCGGGACCCAGGGCGATCCGTGGGACACCCAGTCCGATATGCTGTGCGCATTACTGGGTGCGATGATCTCGGTCTTTATTCTTGGCCCCTGGCACTCAAAACAGCTTGAAAAGCGTTGAAAAAAACCCGCCATCTGGCGGGTTTTTATTAGCTGCAGTCCATGACTTACCGGCACACTGGCTGTAAGCGTAACAGCGAGGGCCAGACAGCTGCCCAGTCTGAACCGTGTGCCAGTCCGGGTACCTCTTCGATCCGCGTACAGCGTACTCCCGTAGCCTGCTGGAAACGTTTTGCCACTTCAGGCGGGACGGTGGTATCTGCACCTCCAACAAAATGAATTTGCGGCAAATCTGCCAGTTGTGATGCCGCGTCAATGGCACTTAACGCGTGTGGCATGGGGGAGACGTGATGCACGGCGTTGACGTAAGCCACGTCCAGATTTCCGGCTACAGTACGTAATGAACGCACATCGTGACGGCGAGCGGCAATCAGCGCTGCGATCCCGCCTCCGCCGGAATAACCCACCAGCTCTATCTGCATACCGGGCCAGGGGGCCAGCGCCTGGCTCAACGCCTCATCCATTGCCTGCACCACGCCTGGTGAGAAGCGGTTGTCAGTCCACCACGTTGAGTGACAGTTGGCTGGCATCGGCGGCCCGATAAACTGGCAAGGGCGCGCTAAATACAGCACGTTCGCGGACGGGTCGGCCGCCGCCAGCATCAGGCCAGTGGGCTGACGCGGCGTCGGGTCGTCAGACGGACGCGAGCGGCTAACCCAGGCAAACCCATCGCCCTCAATGTATACCCGTACTGGCTGATTAGGGTCGGAGATACGCTGCCAGGCGCGCAAGGTGAAGGTCTCAGTAGAAAAATTTTTACTGTTCAGACCAGATTTTTTTGCCAGCATATCTGCCTTTTCGCGCCCGCCTTTGCCCTCACATCCAGCTAACAAAAAAACCAAACTTATCAATAGATAATAACCGGACGTTAACACTTTCGGTACCATACAGAAATCCCGACTAAGTAAAATTTCTTATTGTTGATTTAATTTAAGTCTTTTTTTCGGCGCGAACAGTTAAGAAATTATGATTGATATTGTCATGTAAATCGATATTCTGCCGATAAATAACATCAGATGATTCCTGAATCATCTACAAATAGCACGTCTTAAAAATAATTAAACATCGCAACGGATACTATGAAAAAAAATCATTTTAGCCAGCGTGGCGCTATGCTGGTGGCATTGTCGACCGCGCCAGGATTGTTGGCACCTGTGGCATACGCTGATCTGGGTAATATTATTGATCAAAGCACCAGTGCAAACGTAAGTATCAGTGGTTCTTATCAAACGTTCACGGTGACTGATAAGGGAATGATTTATCCCCCGAATGGTTCAGCCGTCACCATCGGCTCAACCGGACAAGTTGATAACTTCACGAATAACGGAACCATCAATGCCAGTTGGGATGGTTTTGGCATTGAAAACGAAGGTTATATTGGCACGTTAAATAATACCGGATTTATTCGCAATAATAGCGGAAGCTCCCTGACTTCCAATGCGATTTATCTGGGCGCTACCAGCCAGACCGATAATATTATCAACAGTGGGACCATTGGTGGTAATAATCATAATTTGCCAGGTATGGGCACTGTGACGATTGTTAACGATGGTAGCGTCGGTACACTGACTAATCTGGAAAATGGTGTTATTACTGGCAGTACAGCACTGCAAAATAATGGCGTTATCGATGTTCTTAACAATGACGGGACAATTAATAATTCGAACATTGGCCCAATAGCACCCGTTTCAAATGCGACGATCATCAATAACGGAACTATTAATACATTCAACAACACCGGAAAACTCATCAGTAATAATTACTACTGGTCATCTTCTTCAGTGGCACCAACAATTCGCAATATTGGCACGATCACCAATCTGAATAACTACGGCACTATCAGTAGCACTCAAATTGCCATCGATTCGAATGATGCTATTGAGAATATCCACAATGAAGGAACAATCCAGGGCGATATCTATGTCGGTGGTAACACCCCACTGAATATTACTGGTGGAGCGGGTGTGCAAGGTACGTTGACAGGCTCAATGCCAATGTTTGGTATCTTCGTCAGTAGCCCCGTCATCCAGGAAAATGTCGGCACAATTAATGCGGGCGGCGACGTCAACTTCAAAATTGGCTCTATCCTGTTGAATGATAATGTCATTACTGGTGGCACCGTTTATAACACCGCAGCCAAACTACAGGTTAATAACCCGATTTCCATTAGCGGCAACTATCATCAGAAACAGGATGCAACGCTGATTATCGGTGTAGCCGATAACGCCATTGCAAATGGTGACAGTCTGGACAGCGGCTATGGCCGTCTGAACGTGTCCGGCTCGGCAGTAGTTGACGCGGGTTCCCACGTTAATCTGGTTCAAAAACAAAGCAGCTATGCCTTTGCACGCGGTCAGCGTTATGTAGTGATTGACGCGGATGTCAACGGCACCCAGTACAACGCCGATAAACTGAAATATAAAGTGGCGGGCTATGATGGATCTGTCAAAGCGAAAACGCTGGTAGATGGTACGCGCAGCGCTCTGGTCGTCAGCCTTGTCGAGCCGCAGGTTGAGCCGGAAGTCCCGGTGACGCCTGAAGTTCCGGTTACTCCAGAAGTGCCTGTCACGCCGGAAGTGCCAGTGACGCCTGAAACCCCGGTGACCCCGGAGGTCCCGACAATCCCGGAAACCCCAGCTGTACCGGACGCGCCGGCCCAGCCAGCGCCGCAACCAGGCTTCGCCACCACACGCAACGCCACATCCGCGCTGAGCGGACTGTCCGGCTACTCGGGTATCTCTCCGCAATTGCTGGAGCTGTACAACGCCTCGCTGGCGATTGATAACACCAAAGAAGCAAACCGCGTAGGCGAGCAATTGTCACCAGGCCAAAGCATCAGCGCCGGTCAGGCGACCCAAACCGCCACTGCGTCTGCCTATTCGGTGATTGGCAACCATATGGATAGCGTGCGCAATCCGCAAACCGTGGGAATGAGCGGCGTATCTACCGGTGACGCTTACAGCGACTGGTTAATGTGGGCGCAGCCGTTTGGCGGCTACGCACGTCAGGACAGCAGCAATCAGATCAGCGGTTACAGCGCGAAATTTGGCGGCCTGCTGATTGGTGCCGACCGTGCGCTGAGTGATGCATGGCGTCTGGGCGCGGCGGTGAACTACAGCAATACCTCGGTTCACGGCAAAGACAACCTGCGCGGCAACACTTCAGCCGCAGACAACTATGGCCTGATCGGCTACGCCAGCTACACTGGCGAACCGTGGTTTATGAACCTGTCTGCAGGTGTTAACCGTCAGAACTACGACTCCTCGCGTAATGTTGACTTCACCGGCTTCTCCGGCCAGGCACGCGGCAAGTTCAACGGTCAGTCCACTACCGTTCAGGGTGAGTTGGGTTACCCGTTGGCGCTGGGTGCAGACGTAACGCTGACTCCGCTGGCAGGCCTGTCCTATAGCTACCAGCATATCGATGGTTATTCAGAAACCGGTGGTAACGGCATGGCGCTGGACGTGAAGGCATCCCATAGCCAGTCAGTCGTGAGCGATATCGGCGCGCGCCTGGACAAAACCATTGAAACCGGCGTGGGCAACCTGACCCCGTTCGTTCAACTGTCCTGGATCCATCAGTACGATAAGCGCCAGATGAGCAATACCGCGACGTACGCCGCGGACAGCATCGGTGAAACCACCTTTGTCACCAAAGGCATGGCACCGGTTGAAGATATGGCAGGCGTGGCTATCGGCAGCACCCTGTATGATGCGAACTCTCTGAGTGTGGATGCGCGTTACGATCTGCAAGCGGGTGAGGCGTATCAGGCGCACAACTTCAGCCTGCGTTTACGTAAGACGTTCTAAGGTTGAACCGGCGATGGGCCACAAGCCCATAGCCCTACCCCTTTATTTTTACCCCAATTCCTGACACCACCAGCCATACCTGTTCCGCCTGCTCCGCCAGCCGCTGATTCACGCGCCCGGCGATATCACGGAAATGCCGCGCCAGACGGTTTTCCGGCACAATTCCCATCCCCACTTCGTTAGTGACCAGTATTACCGGTGAAGGACAGGTCGCGCAGGCCGTCAGTAGCCGTGTGATATGCGCGTCAATATGCGCTTCTATCGCCGCGTAATCCCACTGCGCTTCCGGCGTATCGCCGACAAAATCAAACAGCAAATTGCTGATAAGCGTGGTAATGCATTCCAGCAAAATGGCTTCCTGCGGATCGTTGTCAGGGGTGATGACGTCGGGAAGATCGCGCCACGCCTCCAGGGTACGCCAGTGCGATGGGCGGCTAAGCTGGTGATGACGCACCCGCTCAGCCATCTCGTCATCAAAAACCATCGAGGTCGCGATATACAGCACGCGCCCGGCCTTCTCCTGGACAAGCCGCTCGCCATGACGGCTTTTACCGCTGCGTGCGCCGCCGGTGATCAGAATCATCAGTTCGGTTCCTTATGGTCACGCATGATCTGGTAGAGCCTGTCGATATCAATATGTTGCCGCATGCTCTGCGCCAGCAAATCGAACTGCTGTTGTTTGTGAACGGCATAATCCACAACCTCGCCATCCCAGGCTGCAAGACCTTTACGCTGGCGTAGCGCGTCCAACAGCGCGCGGGTAAAACCGCCGTTATCGAACAGCCCGTGGAGATAACAGCCTGCCGCCAGCCCGTTCCGGCTGACGGCGCCGTCAAACCTGTCGCAAAAAGCCAGCATCGGCCGGGTTCCCTCGCCGAGGGTAGTTTCACCCATATGAATTTCATAACCGGTTACCGGTTGATGAGCGCACGGCTGTAACAGACCGCCGGGCACAGGCACCGCTTCTCCCGTCACCCGCGTGGTGACTTTTTCACGGGCGAAGCGGGTGGTCACCTCCAGTAATCCAAGCCCGGGGCGTTCGCCCAGCCCGGATTCCACTTCATCTGTAATGGTTGTGCCGAGCATCTGGTAACCGCCGCAGATCCCTATCACCGGCGTGCCCTCGCGATGCTGTGCCAGTAAAGCCTCCGCCAGCCCGCTTTCCCGCAGCCATTGCAGGTCGCCGAGGGTATTTTTACTGCCGGGAAGCAGCAGCAAATCGGCGTCATTCAGTTGCTGAGGAGAGGTCACATAGCGCACCCGAACGTCAGGCTGCGCCGCCAGCGGATTGAAGTCGGTGAAATTAGAGATATGCGGTAACTGGATCACGGCAATGTCCAGCGCACGTGCGGACACATCGCGGTATTTACCGCGCTGGAGCGCCACGCCGTCTTCATCTTCCAGGCTGACATCCAGCCACGGCATCACCCCCAGCACCGGTACGCCAGTCAGGGATTCGATCTGCGTCAGCCCTGAAGCCAGCAGTGCCACATCACCGCGGAATTTATTGATAATCACGCCTTTCACACGCCAGCGCTCATGTTCCTGAAGCAGCGCCAGGGTGCCGTAAATTGCCGCGAACACGCCGCCCCGGTCGATATCCGCGACCAGAATAACCGGGCACTGCGCCAGTTCCGCCATCCCCATGTTGACGATATCGCGGTCGCGCAGATTGATTTCCGCGGGGCTCCCCGCCCCTTCCAGCACCATCACCTCATACTCTGCCGCCAGGCTCTGGTAGACCTCGCGCACCGTTTCACGCAGCCGGGGTTTGTAGTCGTGATAGCTGACGGCATCCATATCGCTGGCGACTTTGCCCATCAGCACAATTTGCGCCCGGCGATCGCTGGTTGGCTTAAGCAGGATTGGGTTCATGCGCACGTCGGGAGCAATGCCCGCCGCCTCGGCCTGAAAAACCTGGGCGCGGCCCATCTCTTTGCCATCGGGGGTGATGCCGGAGTTGAGCGCCATATTTTGTGATTTAAAGGGGGCGGTACGGTATCCATCCTGGGAAAAAATGCGGCACAGCCCGGCCACCAGCGTGCTCTTCCCCACGTCTGAGGCGGTGCCCTGTAACATAATCGACAGGCTCATGCCTTCTCCTTGCTTGATGTTCTGGCTATCAGCCACGTGCGGGGCGTCGCCCGGCCAGGTCGCGGCGATCGCTATCCGCCATATCCAGCAGCAGCGTCATGCCGATATAGTTGCTCCAGTTAAAGGCATTTTGCAGGACCACTACCGCATTGCCTCTCTGTTTATCAAAACCGATAAAACTGGAATAGCCACCTATATAGCCCACCTGCCAGGTGATTTTTTTCTCGCCGATCTCGTCGGTAACCCAGGCAAGCCCTTGCCACTGATTCGGCCGATGATAATAACGGCTGCCAGCCTCGGCAAATACGGCGTCGAGCGCGCTATCCTGGGTTTTCGAGATGTGGTAACGCGCATACGCGATCAGATCTTCAGCGTTGCTGTATAAACTCGCCGCCGCCACCATATTGTGAGTAAAGCGCCAGTCTGGCGTTAACTGGCCGCGGGCAATAAATTTCGGCTGATCCCCGGCGTGCCCCAATGCGCGGTAAGGAAATGAGGCTAACTGTTGCGGATAAAAACTGGTCTGGCGCATTTTAAGTGGCCGGAAAATATAACGTGACGCCAGCGTTTGAATATCGTCGTGGGTTTGATACTTGAGGATATAGCCAATAAGGGCGTATCCCAGATTAGAGTATTCCGGCGCTTTGCGTTTCGGTGCCTGCCAGTCCGCTAAATAATGCAGCACATTATCGCTATCCAGTTCGCCGTAAAAATTCTCACCATTGCCCAGGTAGCCAATGAATTTTTTCAGCATCGGAAGATCCATATTCTGGCGCGGCAGGCCGGAGGTATGGGTCACCAGTTCCAGCAGGGTAATGTTTTTCGCATCCTTGCTTAACGGCGTTCCCGGCGGCAACAGCGTCACCAGGGTATCGCTCCATTTGAAGCGTCCTTCCTTTACCAGGCACGCCACGACTTCCGCCGTTACCCCTTTGCTTAACGAGCCCAGCGCGAAAAGCGTGTCGGGCTTCACCGGATAGCCATGAACGGCATCGGTCACGCCCCAGGCGTAGTACTGCGGCTCGCCGTAGCGATGGATCACTGCCACCGTCATCCCGGATACCGCTTTCTCTGCCATATAGTGGCGCACCACGCTGTCGATATCGCCATCCAGCGAGTCATGCGTCAGCAGTTCCTGAGTGCCGGCAGGCGAGGACATTTGTGAAAGTGTGCCGCAGCCGCTAAGCAATAATGCAACGAGTAGAAGCCCGTAAAACCGTGTTGTAAATTTCTTCATACCCGTGGTTGTGCGAGGTGGTTAATTAAGCGCGGGAAATGTAACACACTCCTGGCCGGTAAGCGCACGGCTTGCTACACATTGCGGGCCAGGTCAGCTATCTTCGCTAAATCTCCCGAACACTCTCACATAACAAAGGCAGCGAAAATTATGTCTGATAAACCCTGGCAACCTCCCAAAGTCTGGACGTGGGAAAAACAAGGCGGCACCTGGGGCAGCATCAATCGCCCTGTCGCGGGCCCTACCCATGAACGTACGCTTCCGGTGGGCAAACATCCGCTCCAGCTCTACTCAATGGGGACACCCAACGGTCAGAAAGTCACTATTCTGCTTGAAGAGTTGTTGGCGCTTGGGGAAACCGGCGCAGAGTATGACGCGCACCTGATCCGCATTGGCGAAGGCGATCAGTTCTCCAGCGGCTTCGTGGAGGTCAATCCAAACTCAAAAATCCCGGCGCTGATGGATCACAGCGTCAACCCGCCGGTGCGCGTTTTCGAATCCGGGGCGATCCTGCTTTATCTGGCGGAAAAATTCGGCCATTTCCTGCCGAAAGATCATGCGAAGCGCACCGAAACCCTTAACTGGCTGTTCTGGCTTCAGGGCTCCGCGCCCTATCTCGGCGGCGGTTTTGGGCACTTCTGGCACTACGCGCCGGAGAAAATCGAATACGCCATTAACCGTTTCGCCATGGAAACCAAGCGTCAGCTTGACGTGCTGGATCGCCAGCTTGCGGATCATCGCTACATCGCGGGGGATGAATACACCATTGCCGATATCGCGATCTGGCCGTGGTATGGCGCGCTGGGATTAGGCGGAATGTACGATGCGGCGGAATTCCTGGATGTGGCGTCCTATCAACACTTCCAGCGCTGGGTCCGGGAAGTGAACGATCGTCCGGCGGTACAGCGCGGACGTAAGGTCAACCGCACCTGGGGCGATGCTTCGGAGCAGTTGCCGGAGCGCCACGATGCGTCGGATTTTGACGCGCTGTCCGATAAGTAAATAAAAAAGCGCCTGTCCAGGACAGGCGCTTTTTTCACTCGCGGGAGGATCAGAAACGCCAGGTGGCGGAAAGATTACCGGAGACGGAATCGTAACCTTTACGGAACACATCGCTGCTTACGCTGGCTCCGATTTCCACGTCTTTATTGATGGCATAGCCCATTCCTGCCTGAACGCCCATACCGTCACGCCCAACAACCTGATTTTTGGTGACGAATCCGGTATCCGGGTATCCGGCAAAGCTGGCGTTCTGCGACAGTTCGGTATCCAGCAGCTCGTGATCCCATGTCAGCTGAAGATTCGCCTTCACCGCGCTTCCCGCCGACAGCGGCATATCCCAGTTGGCCGCAACGCCAACCTGCGATTGCAGTGAACGGAAGGTTTTCGAATCCAGATGCATCCGGCTGCCCGCTTCGCCGCTTTCGGTGAAACCATTGCGATCCAGCACGGTATAGTTCAGCCCCGCCACCGGACCCACGGATAACGACTCGCTCAGCGCCCAGTTGTAGCCGCCGCCAGCCGCCAGAGAACCGTTATAGCCGGTCCAGTCGGCATGGTTGCGGGACGAATAATCCAGGAAGTTAACGCTGCGATCCATCTGCCCGTCTTCCACGCCTACGCGGCCATTACCAAACAGCCAGACGCCAGCACGGGGATCGACGGCATAACGCGCCTGCATCCCCACTGAGAAGGCCGTGGTTTTGCCGGTGCCGTTTTCCGGCGCTTTCACCTTCACCGTCTGGCCGCTTACCGCGCCGTGGAAGCCAATCACCCAGTCAGGCGCATCCGCGCTCTGTTTTTCGGCACCGAACAGAATGCCGTAGCTGGTGGCGTCATAACCGACATGATTATCCTGACGGTTTTGCCATGTGCCGCCGCCGAACGGTACGGCGAAGCTGCGCCATTCATCTTCCACCAGCTGACCGGGTGCCGTGGCGAACTGACGGGCGCTAATCATATCGGCAATCTGCTGCTCACGCGTCAGCGAGCTGGCGAACATGGCGCTGTAGCCGGCCGGAGAGAGCTGGCTTAACGCACGGGCGATATCGCTGCCGTCCACGGCGGAGAAGTCTAATGCACGGAGCATCGGCTGGACCGCCGGGTCCGCGTTAGCGACGATACGTCCCAGCGCGTCCCCGACGCGGCGGGCATTATCATCCTGACCATACTGGCTGTAAGCGTTAGGCGCACGACGCAGCGCCAGCTGGTAAACACCGCCGCCTTGCGGCGTGGCTTCAAGCGCCAGCGTCGGTGAAAACAGCAGACTGTTCACATCGCTAAAATCACCGCTGTAGGTCGCTGACTGCAACAGTTGCGCAGAGCTCAGTTGCCAGCCCGCGCCGTACCAGTCAGGCAACGGCGCCAGGGTTAATTGCCCGTCCAGCGCGGCGTTGCCGTTAACGATTAAGGTATCGTGATTGCCGGCAGCGTCCACTTCCATCAGCAACTGGCCGGTCGGCCCCTGTTGGTAATCGCCGTTGATAACGATTTGCCCGATCGAGTTGCCCGGCGAAACGGTACCGTTGTTGGTGAACAAGCCCGCGCTGTTCAGGGTGTACTGCCCGTTACCGCCGAGGATAGCGTTTTGGTTTACATTGACGCTATAGACGCTGTAGTTACCGTTGAGCGAGGTGGCGCCGCCTGCCGCGTTTAACGCCAGATTATTGATACCCGAGATGTTGTTGTCATAACGCATCAGGAAATTGCCGTCTGGCTGACCAGTGGCGCGCCCCTGATCGTCTGCCAGCAGGCCGAAGGTAAGCTGCGTCAGACGCTGATTGCCATTCTCATCCTGCTCGTTGTATTCAGAGATGATATCGCCCTGCAGCTGAGCGCCGTTCATCACGTTGATATTATTGACCAGCGCGTTTGGCGAGATGTAAATCGCCGCCAGATTACCGGCGAGGCGGCCAGTGATGTCGACATTGTTGACCAGCGCGCCTTCGAGTTCCGGCAGCGGATCATCAACGATTTCAGAGGTACCGTCATCGTAATCAATTTCGTATGTGCGGATATAAGAGCCGCGGTACTCTGTGGCGTTGCCTAACAGGTTATTACCGAAGTCGAACCGGGCGGCAACGCCGTTTTCCCCCAGCGCCTGAACATCGCCGCGCTGCACGAAATTATGATCTTTCCCGTAGGCAAACATGACGCCCTGACCGTTCAGGCCATCCGCGTAAATGCGCGTACCCGGCAGCACCGTCAGGGTGTTGCCCTCGCCATCCACCCGCACGCCCGCACCGCCCGCGCCTGCCGTCAGCAGGTCGGCGGCCTGAGAGATCTGGTTGTTACTGCCGTAGATATGTAAACCCAGACCCATCAGCGCCGTGTTATACGCCCCCGGGATATAGGCGGTGCCGTCAGCATTGCGCTGTGAGTAACCATTCTGGTTTACCAGCGTCTGCCCGTTGCCATACACCGAATAGCCAAAGAAGTTGCGGCGATCGATCTGATATCCCATGTCCTGGAGTATCGCCAGTTCCGCTTCCATAAAGGTGGTGTAGTTGCGGTAATTCTGGTGGCTCATCAGGCTGTTTTTGAGTTCAGAGTGACTCATGTAATCCGAGTCTACCGAGCCATCCACCCCCAGAATTTTAACCGGCACGCCGCGCATCGCGCCGGCCAGGACTTCATTTACGTGATCGCCAGTGAAGTAGCCCTGATCCAGACGCACATCAAAGCCGTTGGGATCGTATGCATTATCGCAGCCGGTACACAGAATAACCTGACCGCGCTGGGCCGGGTTGCCGTTGTCATCACGCAGATGCTCGGTCCAGGTGCCAAAGGTTTCTGCGTAGTAAGGCATATAAGTTGATACAAAATCAGGAGGCGCATCGTCAGGACGATCGCCCGTCCCCCTTTCTTCCGTCTGATTCATGATCCCAAGGCCATGCGCCAGTTCATGGAGCGCGACGCTGGCAAGGTCAACAGTCGAGGGACGCGGGAGCTGAGAGGGCTGGTAATCGATAGTATCGAAATCAAGCAGCCCCATCGTAAACTGCGCGTGCGAACCAAAATCCAGTGTACCGGGATTTTGCCCGGCAAAGGCCGCCTGGAGTTTGGTCAGGCTAAAGGGCGCCGTCTCAGAGACCAGTGCACTGTAACCTGCCGCATTTTCCTCATCGTAGGTGCCGACGTTGATAATAAAAGGCTGCTGTCCTGCGGTTGGGGTCAGCACTTGCGCCCAGTAATTCAGCGCGTTGACGATTTTCGCCTTCTGTTGCGCGTTCATGCGCCAGGTCGATACCAGGTAATCGTCCTCATCGCCCATAAATGGCCCGTCAGCGGTATCAAAAAAGCGCGTTTCAAAAATGGGGACGCCCTGGGCGTTGTAAACGATTTGGCTATCAAGAGCACCCGCTGGCAGGCTGGACAGTCCCAGCGCCAGGGATATGGCTGCGGCAAGCGCGACTTTTTGCATGTTCCTTGTCCTTATCTGACAACAATAAATGGCTGATGTGGTTCATTCACATCGCGAGAGAGGAAAAGCGAAACCTTATGAGCTCACTAAAAATACACAATATATTTTCACGGCAGGGTAAGAATATATTTTCCAGGTTTTATGTCAGGCACAATGCCTGCCATAGAATTAATTAAATAATGAATAGATTACATAGCTCGCTAATTTAAAACAGAAATGCAGGCGGTTGATATTTATATCCACATGTTAAATATGGATATAATTAATAAATCTCATCGTCATCTAAAGTCTTTGATTATCAAATTGTTATATTAAACCCCCCGTTAATGGCGCGCTTCGCTTTCGGATGGACATTACCCGTCCGCCATCAAAAACAGGAAAAGGAGCCGATGCCAATTTATAAAAATATATTCTTCGCCCGAGATCGGGAATGCGCTTCACAAGTAAATGAAAGTGGTGATGAGTGTAATGCAGAGTAATTATCCGCGAACGTAGAAGCAATAGGTTGTGCGAAATTTGTGATGGGACTGACGGTTCAGGCATTCACCTGCTCATATAGGGGTAGGCATGTGAAGATATTCAGAAATTCGCCGCGACCAGGTCGCGGCAAACAATTATTTATGATCGTGGCGGGTTAGTTTATCGAGATAACCCATCACAAAAGCGGAGAGGACGAAAGTCAAATGAATGATGACGTACCACATCAGCTTGTTGTCGGGTACGTTGCGGGCATCCATAAAGACGCGCAGCAGGTGAATGGAGGAGATAGCGACAATCGATGCGGCAACTTTATTCTTCAGCGAGCCGGCATCCATTTTACCCAGCCAGTTGAGCTTCTCTTTATGCTCGTCGATGTCGAGTTGCGAAACAAAATTTTCGTAGCCGGAGAACATGACCATTACCAGTAATCCGCCCACCAGCGTCATATCCACCAGCGACAGCAGCACCAGAACCAGGTCGGCTTCGGCTATGGTATAAATGTTCGGAAGAACGTGGTACATCTCCTGAAAAAACTTCAACGTCAGGGCCAGCAGCCCTAAAGACAAACCAAAGTAGACGGGCGCCAGCAGCCAGCGTGAGGCATACATTGCGTTCTCAAAAAAGCGTTCCATAACGTCCTGCAAAATGACCAAAGGGCGCTCAGTATAACGCAGGTATGTTAACGGTCTGCAACAGAGAGATGCGCAATGAAAGCGGTTTGTTAAATCGCGGCGGGATCGACCGTCGGACGGGCGAACTCCGGCCAAACCAGCGCCACCAGAGCCGGATATGCTTCCAGACTGAACTCATGAAAACAGTGGCGCATATTAAGCACCTCGATGTCGGAAAGCAGAACCAGCTCCCCATTCAGACAGCGTTTTTTAATATTCTCATAATATTTGTAGACGGCGGAATTGAGATCGCTACAGCGCCGCTGGGCTTCAAATAAACCTGGCGTGGCGTTGAGTTCATCAAAGCGCATCCGTTTTATGGTTGCGTTAATGAAGTCCATATACTCATGATTAACGCGCCAGTACCAGATGGGCGTAATGGAATTGAGCAGTGCGGAAAAATGATCCTCGCCTTCTTCTTTACTGGCCGGGCCACGAGGTTCAGGTTCAACCAGTGGTGGTTTATTCGCACTGTCCTGGCGCATTAATATCAATATGCCAGCCATCAGCAGTAATACGGTAAGAATTATATAAACTACTGTGTTCATGCATCGAACCCATTTTTTTGATTTTAAAATTAGCACATGGTATCGTCAACGCAATCTATCGAAGCTGTATCCGTAACGACCTGAAGTAAAAGGAAATTATATCATGTTGCCCGATTATCTCGTGGCGGCGCGTTATGTTATTTCTCCGACAACTAACCCGCCACAACCTGAAAGCGCAGATGACAATTTCACTCAAGGAATACCTGACATCAGAGAACACGAAAAAGATATTCTAAGCCGAACATCATTGGCGGGGCAACGGAGTCATGCTTTACTGGAGGAGCGTGACCGTCACATAAAAGAACGCCTCTTTTGTGTGGCTAAAATTGATAGTTTTGCGCAAGTGCTTACTCACCTTCTTGAACAGCAAAAAATCAGCCCGGAAGAAATAAGCCAGTTAATTCATGAGAAAACCACGTTGATTAACGACCAGGGTGAAAAAATTTGGCTTAATCTCATTACTCATGAATCACTGGAGCCTGTTTTTTATCAATTAGGGGATAAATAAACAATGGAAAAACAGGGAACCGAAAAATATTTCACTTTAGATAAACAGGAAGAGCAAAAATTTATATTAAGTCAGAACAGACAAGTATTAATTGATATTCGCAATGACGACATCGCTTTCTACACTCAGGAAGTGGCGATTCCGGCCGCGCTGGTGCATTTGAAATGGCAAAACCGTCGTGAAATTTATGCGCTGAAGGTCAAAGAAGAGATTTATGGCGCGGTATTGAACGCCATTATGAAAAAAGACGCGACGTTGAAAAACGAGCTGGAAGCGCAAATTGAGGCAGCGTACCAACAGCTTAAAACGGAAGAAGCCGCTACGTTGATGATTAGCCGTCGTCTGGCAGAACAGCAGTACAAAACCAAAACCGTTCCCGTACTGCCCCTGAGCGAAATGAATACCGGGGCCGCTGAGGAAACATCACCTGACTCATCGCCTGAAGGTGTATGACAGCCACGCACTGCCCTGTTCCTTAACATCCTGACCATTCTGCCGAACCGGCGCTGCGGTTAACCGCCTGATTATCTTAACGTTCATAATAAAATGCGCCACCCCAGTCGGTTTCAAACGAAGCCGTAACCGTCTCATTAGAAAGCGTTTTTATTCAGGAATATCCTGAATCCGCCTGTGAACTCCGCCCTGCGCACTATCCTTAAAGGGAATTTTCTCACGATGGAGACCCTTTATGGCTAACGATCAAAACCACGTTCAGGACCCAACCACGCAGTATTACACCGGTGAATATCCGAAACAGCTTCAACCGGTACCGGGGATTCAGGCAAAAATGGACCCTGTTCCTGACTGCGGTGAGAAAACCTATGTCGGGACGGGACGCCTTAAGGATCGTAAGGCGCTGGTCACAGGCGGCGACTCCGGTATCGGGCGCGCTGCGGCCATCGCTTACGCGCGTGAAGGCGCTGATGTGGTACTCAATTATCTCCCTGACGAAGAAGAAGATGCGCAGGCGGTTAAGAAGCTGATTGAAGAAGCCGGTCGCAAAGCGGTGCTTATTCCCGGTGATTTGAGCGATGAGACATTTGCCCGCAGTCTGGTGGACCAGGCGGTGCAGGCGTTGGGCGGGCTGGATATTCTGGCGCTGGTGGCCGGTAAGCAGGTCGCCGTGCAGGATGTCGCCGACATCACCAGCGAGCAGTTCACTAAAACCTATGCGGTGAACGTCTTCGCGCTGTTCTGGATCACTCAACAGGCATTGCCGCACCTGAAGCCTGGCGCGAGCATTATTACCACCTCGTCCATTCAGGCTTATCAGCCCAGCCCGCACCTGCTGGATTACGCGTCCACCAAAGCCGCCATCCTGAATTACACCCGTGGGCTGGCCAAGCAAATCGCTGAAAAAGGTATCCGCGTAAACTGTGTGGCGCCAGGCCCAATCTGGACCGCGCTGCAAATTTGCGGCGGGCAGCCGCAGGAAAAATTACCGGAATTTGGTAAGCAGACGCCGATGAAACGCGCAGGCCAACCGGCCGAACTGGCGCCGATCTACGTCTATCTGGCAAGCCAGGAGTCAAGTTATGTGACGGCGGAAGTGCATGGCGTCACGGGCGGTGAGCATTTAGGCTAAACAGCAGGCAACAAAAAAGGCGTGGTCCCTCACGCCTTTTTTCTTCCCGAAAATTACTTCGCTTTGGCGGTTTCCTGGCCGACCAAACCAATCTTCAGGTATCCCGCCTGGTGCAGGGTATCCATCACTTTCATCATGGTTTCATAATCGACGGTCTTATCCGCACGGAAGAACACCGTGGTGTCTTTCTTGCCTTCCGTCAGCGTGTTCAACGCCGGGATCATAGATTCCTCGGTAATGGGCTCATTCCCAAGGAACATGGTTTTATCGGCTTTCACGGAGATATAAATCGGTTTCTCCGGACGCGGCTGCGGCTGGCTGGTGGAGGCAGGCAAATTGACTTTGACGTCCACCGTCGCCAGCGGCGCGGCCACCATAAAGATAATCAGCAAAACCAGCATGACGTCGATAAACGGCGTCACGTTGATTTCATGCATTTCGCCGTTGTCGTCGAGATTTTCGTTAAGACGCATTGCCATCGGGCATTAACCTACACGTAATTTCTGAGCGGTGCGCACCGGGCGCGCGGAAGAGGCATTCAGATCCAGATCGCGGCTTTGCAGCAGCAGCACCTGGGCGGCAACGTCGCCTAACATGGCTTTATAGCTGCCGATCATACGGGCAAACACGTTATAGATAACTACCGCCGGAATAGCGGCCACCAGACCTATCGCCGTCGCCAGCAACGCTTCCGCGATACCCGGCGCCACAACGGCAAGGTTGGTGGTTTGCGTTTGGGCAATACCGATAAAGCTGTTCATGATGCCCCATACGGTACCAAACAGACCGACGAACGGCGAGATAGCGCCGATGGTGGCGAGGTAACCGTTGCCGCGGCCCATATAACGGCCTACCGCCGCAACACGGCGCTCAAGGCGAAAACCGGTACGCTCTTTAATGCCTTCGTTGTCTTCGCTGCCTTCAGAGAGTTCAAGCTCATTGCGGGCTTCGTTAATCAACATCGAACTGAGGCTTTTATCGTGGAAAGACGCGGAAATTTCGCTGGCGTCGTCCAGGGAACGGGCTTTTGCCAGCTGTTCCTGTTCGCGCTTCAGGCGGCGCTTCTGACGAATCAGTTCAGCGCTTTTGCTAAAGAAGATCGCCCAGGTGACGACAGAGGCCAGAATCAGGCCAATCATCACCATCTTCACCACGATGTCAGCATGCTGATACATACCCCAGACGGAAAGGTCCGTCTGCATCAACTCATTTCCCACTCTGTATCTCCCGGACAAAAATCACAAAACTGTCGCTAATAATATCAAAACACCACCGAATTGATAGTAGTTCTCATTAGTATTTGCATACTGAAGCAAAAAGGCGCCGATTTCCTTGCGCTTACGCAGTAAATCGAGTCAGCGAAATATTTTCTCACTTTTTACTGCATGTTGAATCAGTCATGGCCGCTATCCGTGGTAACGTACAGACATCCAGACGTATAAACAGGATTTCGCCAAGATGACCAAAAAGCACATCGAAACCGCGCTGGTAAATGCCGGACGCAGCAAACGTTATACCCAAGGTTCAGTGAACAGCGTGATTCAACGCGCATCGTCACTGGTGTTTGACAGCGTTGCCGCGAAAAAAGCGGCCACCGCCGGACGCGCTTCCGGTGAGCTGTTTTATGGACGCCGCGGCACCCTGACCCACTTCTCGCTCCAGGAAGCGATGTGCGAACTGGAAGGCGGCGCAGGCTGCGCCCTGTTCCCCTGCGGCGCGGCGGCGGTGGCTAATACGATTCTGGCCTTTGTTGAACAGGGCGATCATGTGCTGGTCACTAACACCGCTTATGAGCCGACCCAGGATTTCTGCACCAAAATCCTCGCGAAACTCGGTGTAACCACCAGTTGGTTCGATCCGCTGGCTGGCGCGAGCATTGCCGATCATATCCAGCCCAATACCAAAGTGGTGTTCCTCGAATCACCGGGATCGATCACTATGGAAGTGCACGATGTGCCCGCGATTGTCGCCGCCGTACGCCGCGTCGCGCCGGAGGCGATCATCATGATCGATAACACCTGGGCGGCGGGCGTGCTGTTTAAAGCGCTGGATTTCGGTATTGATATCTCGATCCAGGCCGGCACGAAATATCTTATCGGCCATTCTGACGGCATGGTGGGAACCGCCGTCGCCAATGTGCGCTGCTGGCCGCAACTGCGGGAAAACGCCTATCTGATGGGGCAAATGCTGGATGCCGATACTGCCTATATGACCAGCCGGGGATTGCGCACCCTGGCGGTGCGCTTGCGCCAGCATCATGAGAGCAGCCTGAAAATCGCCGAATGGCTGGCGACGCATCCTCAGGTGGCGCGTGTGAATCATCCGGCGCTGCCTGGCAGTAAAGGACACGAGTTCTGGAAACGCGATTTCCTCGGTAGTAGCGGGTTATTCTCTTTTATCCTGAACAAGCGGTTAAACGAGGCTGAGTTTGCGGCGTATCTGGATAATTTCGATTATTTCAGCATGGCCTATTCCTGGGGAGGATACGAATCGCTTATTCTGGCGAACCAGCCCGAAGAGATCGCCGCAATCCGCCCGGATGCGCAGGTTGATTTTGAAGGCACACTGGTGCGTGTCCATATTGGCCTTGAGAACGTTGAAGACTTGATTGCCGATCTGGAAGCCGGTTTCGGGCGTATCGCCTGAAGTTTCCAGTACTGGACAGCTAAAAGGACAGAACAGTCCGAATTTATTGGGCCCCGGATCAAACCGTTCCGGGCTTTTTAGGATTACAATAACCTTATCCACGCTGTTCGTCAGGATTACCCATGGTTGTTATTGAGAATATTATTACCGCGCTCTGGCAGCACGATTTTGCCGCGCTCGCAGATCCGCATGTTGTCGGCATTGTTTACGGCGTGATGTTCGCCACGCTGCTTCTGGAAAATGGGTTATTACCCGCCTCGTTCTTACCCGGTGACAGCTTATTGTTGCTGGCGGGGGCGCTGGTGGCGAAAGGCGTAATGGATTTTGTCCCGACGATGGTGATCCTGACGACAGCCGCAAGTCTTGGCTGCTGGCTGAGCTATGTGCAGGGCCGCTGGCTCGGCAATACCCGAACGGTAAAAGGCTGGCTGAAGCAATTACCCACCAAATATCACCAGCGCGCCACCTGCATGTTCGATCAGCATGGGCTGCTGGCGCTGCTGGCGGGCCGTTTCCTGGCGTTCATTCGTACGCTGTTGCCTACGATGGCGGGCATTTCTGGCCTCTCTAACCGCCGTTTCCAGTTCTTTAACTGGTTGAGCGCGTTTCTGTGGGTCGGCGTGGTGACCAGCCTTGGCTATGCGCTCAGCATGATCCCCTTCGTAAAACGCCATGAAGATCAGGTCATGACCTTCCTGATGGTACTGCCCATTGTGTTACTGGTGGCGGGCTTTATCGGCGCGCTGACCGTTGTCCTGAAGAAAAAATTCGCGTGATGATTCGCCTCGCCGCAAGGCGGGGCGATTACATGCCCTGCATCGTGCGCATCCGCGCCGCATCTTCCCCTGGCGTGACGCCAAAATAGCGTTTGAACTCCCGACTAAATTGCGACGCGCTTTCATAGCCCACGCGCATGGCCGCCGCACTGGCTTTCATCCCGTCATGAACGATCAGCATCCTGGCTTTATGCAGGCGGAAGGTTTTGATGTACTGCAACGGCGAGGTACTGGTCACCGATTTGAAATTATGGTGAAACGCCGACACGCTCATATTGGCATCCAGCGCCAGCTGATCCACGGTGAGGTTTTCCGTGTACTGGTTTTCAATACGTTTCAGCACGCGGCTAATCAGACTGAAATGCGTCTGGCGACTGACCAGCGCCAGCAACGCCCCACCCCGCGGGCCCATCAATACATGGTAAAGGATCTCGCGAATAATCGATTTCCCGAGGATCCGGGCATCCAGCGGTTTCTCCAGCACATCAATCAGTCGCTCAATCGCGCATAAAATCTCATCGGAAAGCACGGCGGAATTAATGCCGCTGGCGCACTGCGCGGGCCGAAACGCCTCATCTTCGCCGATATCCATCAGCAACGTTTGCAACTGCTGCACATCCACGTTGATGCGAATGCCTGCCAGCGGGGTCTCCGGGGTAGCGTAAGTTTCGCATTCAAACGGCAGCGGGACGGTCAGCAGTAAATATTCATTAGCGTCGTAGCGAAATACGCGGTTATTGAGATAACCCGTCTTATTCCCGGAAAAGAGAAATATGATGCCAGGCTGATACATCACCGGGGTGCGTGGATGCGGCTGGGTCCCGTACAGCAGGCGGATGTCGGGCAACAAGGCATGAATTTCATCCTCATTATTTTTCAGTAAGTTAACTTTGCTCGCCAAATGCTGGCAGATATCCTGACGATTCATATTTCGCTACATAAAGGCAGTTATTCACACGTCACATTGTGCGCAAAAATCTGCGGATCCTCCAGCGTCCTGGAGAAACAGGCAAGACACAGGCAGAAATGAGCATTGAGCATCCCGGAAGCGACGCCCACAATATATCCCATCGCCACACCGTGGCTCTTTATTCACTCACTTAACGGGAGTTCCCATGAATAATTTCGATCTGCATACCCCCACCCGAATCCTGTTTGGTAAAAATTCTATTGCGCAGTTACGGGCGCAAATTCCGCAAGACAGCCGCGTGATGATTACCTATGGCGGCGGCAGCGTGAAGAAAACCGGCGTGCTGGATCAGGTGCATGAAGCGTTAAAAGGTCTGGACGTGCTGGAATTCGGCGGCATTGAGCCAAATCCGTCTTACGAAACGCTGATGAAAGCGGTGGAAGTGGCGCGTAAAGAGAATGTCACGCTCCTGCTGGCGGTTGGCGGCGGCTCGGTGCTGGATGGCACGAAATTTATCGCTGCGGCAGCGCACTACCCGGACGGCGTCGATCCGTGGGAGATCCTGCAAACGTCCGGCAGCAAAATCACCAGAGCCATTCCGATGGGCTCCGTATTGACGCTGCCTGCGACCGGTTCTGAATCCAACAAAGGCGCCGTCATTTCCCGTCGCGCCACCGGCGACAAGCAAGCTTTCCACTCCCCGTTTGTGCAGCCGGTTTTCGCGGTGCTCGATCCGGTCTACACCTACACCCTGCCGCCGCGCCAGGTTGCCAACGGCGTAGTGGATGCTTTCGTTCATACCGTTGAGCAGTACATCACTTACCCGGTGAACGCCAAGGTCCAGGACCGTTTTGCAGAGGGCATCCTGCTGACGCTGGTGGAAGACGGCCCGAAAGCGCTCTCTGAACCGGAAAATTATGATGTGCGCGCTAACATGATGTGGGCGGCGACCATGGCGCTGAACGGTTTGATTGGCGCAGGCGTGCCGCAGGACTGGGCAACCCATATGCTGGGCCACGAACTGACCGCCATGCACGGCCTCGACCATGCGCAAACGCTGGCCGTGGTTCTGCCGTCGCTGCTGAACATCAAACGCAACGAGAAACGCGCCAAACTGCTGCAGTACGCTGAACGCGTCTGGAACATTACCGAAGGCAGCGAAGACGCGCGCATCGACGCCGCAATCGCCGCAACCCGTCATTTCTTCGAACAGATGGGCGTACCGACTACCCTATCCGGCTACGGTCTCGACGGCAGCTCTATTCCCGGTTTGCTGGCCAAACTGGAAGAACACGGCATGACCAAACTCGGCGAGCATAAAGACATTACCCTCGATGTGAGCCGTAAAATTTACGAAGCGGCGCGCTAAGCTTTTCACCGACCGACCTTTCGTTTTCGGCTTTTTCGTCCAGACTTAAGTCACTCGACTTACCCCGCAGCACCTTGCGGGGTATTCCAAAAGGAGGAATTTATGGCAAATCAGACCGTAATTAAGCTTCAGGACGGTAATGTTATGCCACAGCTTGGCCTCGGCGTGTGGAAGGCGGGGAACGATGAAGTCGTTCAAGCCATTCATAAAGCGCTGGAGGTAGGGTATCGCTCCATCGATACCGCTGCGGCATACAAAAACGAAGAAGGCGTAGGGAAAGCCATCCAGAGTGCAGGCATTCCGCGTGATGAGCTGTTTATCACCACCAAGCTGTGGAATGACGATCAGCAACGCCCTCAGCAGGCGCTGGAAGAGAGTCTTGAGAAGCTTAAGCTCGATCATGTCGATCTTTATCTGATGCACTGGCCGGTCCCGGCTATCGACCACTATGTTGATGCATGGAAAGGCATGATTGAACTGCAAAAGCAGGGCCTCGCTAAAAGCATTGGGGTGTGTAATTTCCAGATTAACCACCTGCAACGGCTGATTGATGAAACGGGCGTTACGCCGGTGATTAACCAGATCGAACTGCATCCTCTTCTGCAACAGCGCCAGCTGCATGCCTGGAACGCGACGCATAAGATCCAGACCGAATCCTGGAGTCCGCTGGCTCAGGGCGGCGACGGCGTTTTTGACCAAAAAATAATTCGCGAACTGGCGGATAAATATGGCAAAACCCCGGCGCAAATCGTCATCCGCTGGCATCTGGATTCCGGCCTGGTGGTGATCCCGAAATCGGTCACCCCGGCGCGCATCGCAGAAAACTTTGACGTATGGGATTTCCGGCTCGATAAAGACGAGCTCGGCGATATTGCCAAACTCGATCAGGGTAAACGGCTGGGGCCGGACCCGGATCAATTCGGCGGATAACCACTTCTGACCCGGCGCTCTCGCCGGGTTTTTTATTTTCAGAATTTTTTAGCTTCTTTTTCTGTCCGCGCACACGCCCGCATGACTGCTATCACTATAAAATCCTTATCTATCAATAAATTATTCATGAAATGAATAATTAACAGCTTCCAATAATATTTTGATAAGGACTTCATCGTGGGAACCCCTTCTTCCAGGGCCGTTAACTGGCTCAAACTCATTACGATCCTGATACCGGCTGCCTTTCTGTGGCAACTCACCCCACCCGACGGATTAACCCTGCCCGCCTGGCACAGCGCGGTGATTTTCGTGACCACCATTATCTGTATCGTCGCGAACGTGCTGCCGATCGGCGCAGTCGGGATTATCGGCATTACCGTGTTTGCCCTGGTGCGCGCCGCGGGCGATGAGAAAGCCAGCGGTGCCATCGCCACGGCGCTTAGCGAACTTAACAGCTCGCTGATCTGGCTGATCGTCGTGGCGTTTATGATCGCCCGTGGTTTTATCAAAACAGGCCTGGGGCGGCGTATTGCGTTGCAGATGATCCGCCTGCTGGGCAAGCGGACCCTTGGTCTGGCCTGGGGTCTGGCGGTGGCCGATTTGATTCTTTCTCCCGCCATGCCCAGTAATACCGCACGTTGTGGCGGCGTTATCTATCCCATCGCCGATGCGCTTTCCCGCAGCTTCGACTCCCGGCCGGAAGACGCCTCGCGCAGCAAGATCGGCACGTTTCTGATCGCCTGCATCGGCAACGTGAATGACGTGACTGCCGCGCTGTTTATGACCGGCTATACCGGCAATCTGTTAGCGGTGAAGCTGGCGGCGAATGCGGGCGTCACCATTACCTGGGGCGGCTGGTTTGTGGCGGCGTTACTGCCGTGTTTGGTGTCACTGATCGTGGTGCCCTTGCTGGTGTATGCGCTTGTGCGCCCGACCATCACCCACACTCCGGACGCGCCGAAACTGGCAATGAGCGAACTGGAAAAAATGGGGCCCATTGGCAAAGGCGAATGGCTGATGATGGTCACCATCGTGTTACTGCTGGTGCTATGGATTTTTGGGGATGCGCTGGGTGTTGATCCCACCACCGCCTCGTTTGTTGGGCTGTCGGTACTGTTACTCAGCGGCGTGTTAACCTGGGAAGACGTCAAAAGCGAGAAAGGCGCCTGGGATACGCTCATCTGGTTCGCCGCATTGCTGATGATGGCCAACCAGCTCAAAAAACTCGGTTTCACGACGTGGTTTGGCAATCTTATTGGTGAAACGCTGGGCACGTACCTTCAGGGAACCAGCTGGATCGTGGTGCTTTTGCTGCTTAACGCCGCTTATTTTTATACGCATTACTTCTTCGCCAGCGGCAACGCCCAGATCGCCGCGCTGTATGCCGTGTTTCTTGGTGTCGGCAGCCATCTCGGCCTGCCGGTTGTGCCGCTTGCGTTTATGCTGGCGTTCAGCAGCAGCCTCTACTGTTCATTAACGCAATACACCCACGCCCGTGGCCCGATCCTGTTCGGCGCAGGCTATGTACCGACCGGCATCTGGTGGCGTACCGGGTTTGTGGTGAGCCTGGTGAATCAGGCGATTTTTATGAGCGTTGGGTTAGCGTGGTGGAAGGTGCTGGGGCTGTATTAAGGGGTGAGCGTTGGCAGCTATGCTTTTTAATTGAATGGCATGTTGTTCGGTTCGCCAGGCATTCACGGCTCAACGGCGCTCCCTGGTTCGCAAACGGGCCAGGGGGCTCGCCGCCTCCCTCCTAACGCTCCGGCGATGTCGACAGGAACAAAAAACCCACCCTATAACCCTTTGTGTAATGTTTGATAAACACAGGAGTTACAGTGGTGGGTCTGGTGTCCGGCATCAAAATCGCCGGGGCGTAATTGACGAGCCCGGTCAGGCTAAGCAGCTACGCGACGGCACAAACATGTCGCGAGCGTCCCCTCCCAACGGTGTACAACGTTGCTCTGTTATCGTTGCCGCGTCTTCGCAGGCGCGTTCTTCTTCCCGCTGCGACGCGGATTCTCAGCAGGCGTCTGGCGCTGATGCTCCACCGGCGTATGCTTCGTTAACGCCGGGCGCGTATAGCGGTTCTGGCGACGCGCTTCACGCATCTCATCCAGCGTCGGCGCAGGCACCAGGCAATCACGACGTGAACCAATCAGGTGCTTTTTACCCATCGCTTCCAGCGCCTGGCGGATCAGCGGCCAGTTGGCCGGATCGTGATAGCGCAACAGCGCTTTATGCAGACGACGCTGTTTATCCCCTTTCGGCACCACCACGTCTTCACTCTTGTAGCCAATTTTGCCCAGCGGGTTTTTGCCGGTGTAATACATGGTCGTTGAGTTGGCGAGCGGCGACGGATAGAAGTTCTGCACCTGATCCAGACGGAAGCGACGCTGTTTCAGCCACAGCGCCAGGTTCACCATGTCTTCATCACGCGTACCGGGATGTGCGGAGATAAAGTACGGAATTAAGTACTGCTCTTTACCGGCCTGCTTCGAGTAGGTGTCGAACAGTTCTTTAAAGCGATCGTAGCTGCCCATACCCGGCTTCATCATTTTCGACAGCGGGCCTTCTTCGGTGTGCTCCGGCGCAATCTTCAGATAGCCGCCAACGTGGTGCGTCGCCAGCTCTTTGATGTAACGCGGATCTTCCACCGCAATGTCGTAACGCACACCGGAGGCGATCAGGATCTTCTTGATGCCTTTCAGGTCGCGCGCGCGGCGATAAAGATTGATGGTCGGTTCGTGGTTGGTATCCATATGCTGGCAAATGTCGGGATAAACGCACGACAGGCGACGGCAGGTTTGCTCTGCACGCGGCGACTTGCAGCGCAGCATATACATATTGGCGGTTGGCCCACCCAGATCGGAGATGACGCCAGTAAAGCCGGGAACCGTGTCACGGATCGCTTCGATTTCGTTAACGATGGAATCTTCAGAACGACTCTGAATAATCCGCCCTTCATGTTCGGTAATCGAACAGAATGAGCACCCGCCGAAGCAGCCACGCATAATGTTGATGGAAAAGCGGATCATCTCGTAGGCCGGAATGCGGCTGTTACCGTACGCCGGATGCGGGACGCGCTTGTAAGGCAGCGCAAAAACGCTGTCCATCTCTTCAGTCGACAGGGGGATTGCCGGCGGGTTGATCCAGATATAGCGCTCGCCGTGTTTTTGCATCAGTGCGCGTGCGCAGCCCGGGTTGGTTTCATGGTGCAAAATACGCGAAGCATGGGCGTAAAGCACTTTGTCGCCTTTGACCTTTTCAAAGGAAGGCAGCAGCACGTAGGTCTTTTCCCACGGCTTCGGACGCGGTGGCTGAACCACAACGGCTTTGGCTTCGGCTTTTTTCGGCTCAACGGGTTTGTTATCCGCGCACGGCAGATCTTCGCCATACGGGTGCGGTATCGGATCGATTTTACCCGGCATATCAATGATGCGGGAATCCACGCCGCTCCAGCCTGGCAGCGCCTCTTTCACCATAATCGCCGTGTTGCGTACGTCGCGGATATTGCTAACCGGTTCGCCCTGCGCCAGACGGTGCGCCACTTCCACCAGCGGGCGCTCACCGTTGCCAAAGATCAGCATGTCGGCTTTGGAATCCACCAGCACGGAACGGCGCACGGTATCAGACCAGTAATCATAATGCGCGGTGCGGCGCAGGCTGGCCTCGATGCCGCCCAGGATCACCGGCACATCTTTCCAGGCCTCTTTACAGCGCTGGGTATAAACCAGCGTGGCGCGATCCGGGCGTTTTCCCGCCACGTTATCCGGCGTATAGGCATCGTCATGACGCAACTTGCGATCGGCGGTATAGCGGTTGATCATCGAATCCATATTGCCCGCGGTAACGCCAAAGAACAGGTTCGGTTTGCCCAAACGCATAAAGTCGTCTTTGGTGTTCCAGTCCGGTTGGGCGATGATGCCGACGCGGAAACCCTGCGCTTCCAGCATCCTTCCGCAAATCGCCATCCCGAAACTTGGGTGATCGACGTAAGCATCCCCGGTAACCAGAATGATGTCGCAGCTATCCCAGCCAAGTTGATCCATTTCCTCACGGGACATCGGCAGGAACGGCGCCGGGCCGAAACAGGCGGCCCAATACTGGGGCCAGGAGAAAAGGTCGCGATCGGGTTGGATCAGACTTATAGCGCTCATAATGCTTCCGGAGTGGTAAAAAAATAGACAAAGGGCGGCGATTATACGTTGTATCGCAGCTAAAAAAGAAGGGGTAACAGAAAATGCCCGTTACCCGCTTTCAACAGGAATAGAGGAATGAAAGGTTTACGGCGCCGGGTTCACCAGGATCTGCCCGACAGAACCGCGATCGGCCATTTCCAGCGTCTGACTGCCGTACAGGAACGGGAAATGCTCCCAGGACGGTTGCGTGAAATACACCAGCAGTTCCACCTGACCGTCAATCCACACGGTATCTTTCCAGCCGCGATCTTCCGGGAACGGCGCTGCGCCGTTAACGTGGCGGATCAGGAACTGAACGCCTTCGATATGGAATGCCTGAGGCGAGTCGGCGCGTACCGTCCAGCGCTCCCAGGTGCCCTGTTGCGCGGTGATATCAAGCCGTTTCATATCCCATAATTGCCCGTTAATGCCCGGGTCATCGCCCAGCGCAATATCGCGGCTGCGGACCGGGCTGCCGTCGAGGATATTGTTCGGCAGCAAACGCATCGGCAAGCTGTCAGTGACCAGCGGCAACAGGCCGGTCGGGCGCAATGTCAGCACCAGCGTGGAGATAAGAATACTGGAAGGTTCAAAAAAGCCGCGCAGCCTGTCCATGATACTCGCCGCTTCCCCGCAGGTGATCGACACTTCATCGCCATTGGTCATATCAATCAGAATTTCACGGCGTTCGCCCGGTGCCAGGGAAAGTTGTTTCACCGAAACCGGCGCAGGGAGAAAGCCCTGATCGCTGGAAATCACATGCAGCGGACGTCCGTCACTCATCTGCAACAGGTAGCGGCGGGCGTTGGACGCATTCAGCAGGCGTAAACGCACCCAGCCGCGGGAAACGTCCACATAAGGGCTTTGCGCACCGTTGACCAACAGCGTGTCGCCAACAAATCCGCCGCTGCCGGGCTCGCTGTATTCCGGGCTGCCGAAGTTATCCAGCCGTTTGTCCTGAATAATCACCGGGAAGTCATCCACCCCGTAATGATTTGGAACAGGCAGCGCCTTGCTGACGTCATCTTCCACCAGCCACATGCCTGCCAGGCCGTTATAAACCTGCTGAGCGCTACGGTTAGGGGTGTTGGCGTGATACCACAGGGTCGCCGCCGCCTGGCGAATCGGCAGCACCGGCGCCCAGTCAGCGCTGGCGGACATCATGCGCGATGCGCCGCCGATGAGCGGGCCTGGCACTTGTAAACCGCTTACGGTCATGGCGACGTTTTCGGGAAGGCGGTTGCTATAAATCAGTTTTACGTCGTCCCCGTTCCAGACGCGAATAGTCGGCCCGAGATAACGGCCATTGACGCCCCATACCTGCGCGCGAGTGCCGGGTGTAAACGACCAGTGGGTGCGTTGCAGCGTCAGAAACAGCGGCTGACCGCGGCGTGATTCAAGGAGCGGCGGTATCGGCAGCGGCTGTTGTTGGCCTGCCGCATGGGCCGTCAGTGGCGCTGCGCCTGCACAGAGAACCATTCCCGATGCCTGAATAAACTGACGCCGACTGAGTGACATACTTTGCTCCGTGTAAACTGTCAAAAATCGCGAGGAAGGTTATCCTCTTAATGCAGAATTCAAATATTCCCTGACGCTTCGCGCTCAGCAACTTCCCGATCCAGCTCCTTAATTTTAGCGTCCATCACTTCCCGGCAGTGAGTCGCCAGCGCACGGACCTGATCTTTCTGCCAGGCAGAGGTATCAATCGGCGGCAGCATTTCCACAATCACCAGACCGTTTTTCCAGCGGTTGAGTTTGATTTTGCCATGGGTATTGGAGACGCATACCGGGATGATAGGCACGCCCGCCGCCAGCGCGGCGTGGAAAGCGCCGGTTTTGAAAGGCATCAGGCCACGGCCACGGCTACGGGTACCTTCAGGAAACATCCAGAATGAAATTCTGCGTTTTTTGAACTGATTAACGACCTGCGAAATGGTGCCGTGCGCTTTGGCGCGGTTATCGCGGTCAATCAGCAGGTTGCCCGTCAGCCAGTAAAGCAGCCCAAAAAACGGCACCCACAGCAGGCTTTTTTTACCCACGGTCACCGTTGGCGGAATAACAACGTTCGCCGCCGTCACCATGTCGTAATTATTCTGGTGATTGGCGATATAAATGGCATTGCCGAACTGCTCCGCGCCGGGCGGTAAGCGTTTTTCGACTTTTAATCCGAATACGGTGGAAAGGCGGCCAAACATATGACCAAAGGTAGCGACGTGGCGCGGATTGCGGGGGCTGAACAAACACCAGATGCAACCCAGAATACAAACAACAATGCAGTAGATCACGACAAAAATAATACGAAGAATAAGTAACATAACTACCTCTGAAGCCCTTGTCGGTGACAAGTATACTGGCTTTGTCGCAAAAACACCGCCTGGTTCGATAACGACCGCGCATGCTACGTTTGATTTCCCAAACGCGTATTCTTATGCGCAGCGCATCAACACACAATGGCTGAGTTATAAAAAAGTTATTGCAGGCTGATAAGTGCGAAGCCTCCAGCAGCCGGGGGGCGCTTGCGCTGGAGGCTATCGGGAAATAATTACGCTTCGCTGCCTGCGGCGTCCGGGCGCAGCGGCGAATCAACATCAATGCGATCGATGCGTTGCAGACCGCGCATCAGCGTACCGCGACGACCGCGTTCGCCATGCACTTTTTGCAGCTCTTCCGGACGCATTTTGATTTTACGCTTGCCGACATGGAAGGTCAGCGTGCTTTGCGGCGGCAATAACATCAGGTGCGCCAGCTTATCATCGCCTTTCGCCGCTTCAGCCGCCGGAATGGAGATAATTTTATTCCCCTTCCCTTTGGAAAGCTGCGGCAGGTCAGACACCGGGAACATCAGCATGCGGCCTGCGGCAGTGATGGCCAGCAACAGATCCTGCTCGCTGGCGATTTCAAGGGGCGGCAGCACATGGGCGTTTTCCGGAAGCGTAATCACCGCTTTGCCTGCCCGGTTGCGGGCAACCAAATCATTAAAGGTGCAGACAAAACCGTAGCCGGAATCAGACGCCATCAGCAGCTTCTGATCTTCATTCGCCATCAGCATTTGCTCCACCACCGCGCCAGGCGGCAGCGTGAGCTTACCGGTAATCGGCTCGCCCTGCCCACGCGCCGACGGCAGCGTGATTGGGTCAATGGCGTAGCTGCGCCCGGTGGAATCAATAAATACCACCGGCTGGTTGCTCTTGCCCTTCGCAGAAGCCAGCCAGCTATCGCCCGCTTTGTAACTCAGGCCCTGAGCGTCGATATCATGGCCTTTGGCGCTGCGCACCCAGCCCATCTGCGACAGCACAATGGTGATGGGCTCTGAGGGCAGCATGTCGTGCTCGCTCATGGCTTTGGCTTCGCTACGCTCATGCAGCGGCGAACGGCGCTCATCGCCATAGGCATCGGCATCGGCCTGTAGCTCTTTCTTCAACAGGGTATTCATTTTGCGTTCGGAAGCCAGAATGCCCTGGATCTGATCGCGCTCTTTTTCCAGCGCATCTTGCTCGCCGCGAATCTTCATCTCTTCAAGCTTCGCCAGATGGCGCAGTTTGAGTTCAAGGATGGCTTCGGCCTGCGTTTCGGTCAGCTCGAAGCGGGCCATCAGTACCGGCTTCGGCTCATCTTCGCTGCGAATAATATGGATAACTTCGTCGATGTTGAGAAACGCCACCAGCAAACCTTGCAGGATATGCAGGCGCTTAAGCACTTTCTCCAGACGATAGTTCAGGCGGCGACGCACGGTATCGCGACGGTACGCCAGCCATTCGGTCAGGATCTCCAGCAGGTTTTTCACCGCCGGACGGTTATCCAGACCAATCATATTCAGGTTAACGCGGTAGCTTTTTTCCAGATCGGTGGTGGCGAACAGGTGGTTCATCACCTGCTCCATATCCACACGGTTGGAGCGCGGCACAATCACCAGACGCGTCGGGTTTTCATGGTCCGACTCGTCGCGTAAATCGTCCACCATCGGCAGCTTTTTATTGCGCATTTGTGCCGCAATCTGCTCGAGCACACGCGCGCCGGATACCTGATGCGGCAGCGCCGTGATCACCACCGCGCCGTCCTCTTTTTTCCAGACGGCGCGCATGCGTACGGAGCCGCGCCCGCTCTGGTAAATTTTGCGGATTTCTTCACGCGGGGTAATGATTTCCGCCTCGGTCGGGTAATCCGGCCCGTGAACGATGTCCAGCAGTTCGTCCAGCGTGGTTTTCGGGTTATCGATCAGGCTGATGGTCGCTTTCGCCACTTCCCGCAGGTTGTGCGGCGGAATGTCAGTCGCCATCCCCACCGCGATGCCGGTGGTGCCGTTCAGCAGAATATTGGGCAAGCGCGCCGGCAGCATTTTCGGCTCGTCTAAAGTGCCGTCAAAGTTAGGCACGAAATCCACGGTGCCCTGGCCCAGTTCGCTCAGCAGCAGTTCAGCGTATTTCGACAGGCGCGATTCCGTATAACGCATCGCCGCGAAGGATTTCGGATCGTCAGGCGCGCCCCAGTTTCCCTGGCCATCCACCAGCGGATAACGGTAGGAGAACGGCTGCGCCATCAGCACCATCGCTTCATAGCAGGCGCTGTCGCCGTGCGGATGGTACTTACCCAACACGTCGCCCACGGTACGGGCCGATTTCTTAAACTTAGCGCTGGCATTCAGGCCCAGCTCAGACATCGCATACACGATGCGGCGCTGTACGGGTTTTAAACCGTCGCCGATAAAAGGTAACGCCCTGTCCATGATGACGTACATGGAGTAGTTCAGATAGGCGTTTTCCGTGAACTCATGCAGCGCAAGACGCTCTGCACCATCCTGAGTCATATCGCTCATTAATCGTTATACCTCGAACAGGGGCCGCAGGGTGAAGTAGCGGCAATATTGCCGCAGATAGTACCTTATCTGAAGAGCGAGTCCCAGCGCGGCATGGGAACTTTCCTGCGGTGAAGGCCGCGAATCAGATTCACGGCGATGCGCCTCAATTATTGCGCATCCCGCAAAAGTCTTTGCACTTTTTGCGAATTTCACCGTACCGCCTGATACGTTATCATTCATCCCATAGGTAATTATTCGAGGATAAATAATGAGCAACGTGCTTATCATCAACGGCGCGAAAGCATTCGCGCACTCTAAAGGTCAACTGAACGACACCCTGACCGACGTCGCACAAAGCTTTCTGCGCGACCTCGGACACGATGTTCAGGTTACCCGCGCCGACGGGGACTACGATATCCAGGCCGAAGTACAAAAGTACGTCTGGGCCGACGTGGTAATTTACCAGATGCCCGGCTGGTGGATGGGCGCGCCCTGGACGGTGAAAAAGTATATTGACGATGTGTTTACCGAGGGGCACGGCACGCTGTATGCCAGCGATGGTCGCACCCGCTCAGACGCCAGCAAAAAATATGGCTCCGGCGGGCTGATGCAGGGCACCAAATATATGCTGTCCCTGACCTGGAATGCGCCGCTCGACGCGTTCACCGATGAAGATCAGTTCTTCCACGGCGTGGGCGTAGATGGCGTCTACCTGCCGTTCCATAAGGCCAATCAGTTCCTTGGCATGGACGCGCTGCCAACGTTTATCACCAATGACGTGATTAAAATGCCGGACGTACCGCGTTATATTCAGGAATATCGCGAGCATCTGGCGGCGATTTTTGCTTAACTGGATGCCGGTTACACTATCCTGATCAAGAGAGCTGCGGTTTGCGCGCCGGCTAATGGCGTTACGCCTGCGGCTCCGTTTTACGGATTTATCACAAGGAGTTTTTCATGCTGACTGTTATTGCAGAGATCCGCACGCGTCCGGGCGCACATCATCGCCAGGCGGTGCTGGATCAGTTTGCTAAAATCATTCCCAACGTACTGGCGGAAGAAGGCTGCCACGGCTATGCGCCGCTGGTGGATGTGAATGCCCAGGTAAGCTTCCAGTCTACCGCGCCGGATTCCATTGTGATGCTGGAGAAGTGGGAAAGCGTACCGCATCTGGAAGCCCATCTGCAGACCGCGCACATGAAAGCGTGGAGCGAAGCGGTGAAAGGCGACGTGCTGGAAACCCATATCCGTATTCTGGAGGAAGGCGTTTAAGCCCTTCATCAGGATCAAAAAAGGCGATGATAAATCATCGCCTTTTTTATTGCCTGCGTCGGTTACACGTCCAGATCGGCGAGATCGCCTTTCTCCTGCAACCAGTTACGGCGATCTTCCGAGCGTTTTTTCGCCAGCAGCATATCCATCATTGCCGTGGTGCGCGCATCGTCGTCGTCGCTGATAGTCAACTGCACCAGACGGCGGGTATTCGGATCCAGCGTGGTTTCGCGCAATTGCAGCGGGTTCATTTCGCCCAGCCCTTTAAAACGCTGTACGTTCGGTTTGCCCTTTTTCCGCTTCAGCTGTTCCAGTACGCCAGCTTTCTCTTCTTCCGTCAGGGCGTAGTAAACCTCTTTGCCTAAATCAATGCGATACAGCGGCGGCAGCGCCACATAGACGTGCCCATTTTTAACCAGCGTGCGGAAGTGCTTCACGAACAGCGCGCACAACAGCGTGGCGATGTGCAGGCCGTCTGAGTCGGCATCCGCCAGAATGCAGATCTTGCCGTAACGCAGTTGGCTCAGGTCTTCGCTATCCGGATCGATGCCGATCGCCACGGAAATATCATGCACTTCCTGAGACGCCAGCACTTCGTCAGAAGAAACTTCCCAGGTGTTCAGGATCTTGCCTTTAAGCGGCATGATCGCCTGATATTCACGATCGCGTGCCTGCTTCGCCGAACCGCCCGCCGAGTCCCCTTCCACCAGGAACAATTCGGTACGCGCTAAATCCTGCGCGGTGCAGTCCGCGAGTTTACCCGGCAGCGCCGGTCCGCTGGTGAGCTTTTTACGCACCACTTTTTTGGCGGCGCGCATCCGGCGCTGGGCGCTGGATATGGCCAGTTCAGCCAGCATTTCGGCTGCCTGAACGTTCTGGTTAAGCCACAGGCTGAAGGCATCTTTCACCACGCCGGACACAAAGGCCGCGCACTGACGCGACGAAAGGCGCTCTTTGGTTTGCCCGGCGAACTGCGGATCCTGCATTTTCACCGACAATACGTAGGCGCAGCGTTCCCAGATATCTTCCGCCGACAGCTTCACGCCGCGCGGCAGGATATTGCGGTATTCGCAGAACTCGCGCATCGCGTCCAGCAGCCCCTGACGCAGACCGTTAACGTGGGTACCGCCCTGCATGGTGGGGATCAGGTTAACGTAGCTTTCAGTCAGCAATTCGCCGCCTTCCGGAAGCCACAGCAGAGCCCAGTCAACCGCTTCTGTTTCGCCGGAGAAATTGCCGATAAACGGTTTTTCCGGCAGCGTCGGCAGGCCGTTCACCGCTTCACTCAAATAATCATTCAGGCCGTCGAGATAACACCAGCGTTGCTCGGTGTTATTCACCTTGTCTTTAAAGGTGATTTCCACGCCCGGGCACAGCACCGCTTTGGCCTTAAGAAGATGGCTTAAGCGCGAGACTGAAAAACGCGGGGAGTCGAAGAACGATTCATCCGGCCAGAAATGGACGCTGGTGCCGGTATTGCGTTTACCGCAAGTGCCGACCACGTCCAGATCTTTGATTTTTTCGCCGTTCGCAAACGCGATGTTGTAGATCTGCCCATCACGACGAACATTCACTTCCACCCGCTTCGACAGGGCGTTGACCACGGAAATCCCTACCCCGTGCAGACCGCCTGAGAACTGGTAGTTTTTATTGGAAAATTTCCCCCCGGCGTGCAGGCGGCAGAGGATCAACTCAACGGCGGGCACGCCTTCTTCCGGGTGGATATCGACAGGCATACCGCGCCCGTCGTCAATCACCTCAAGGGATTGATCTTCGTGGAGGATCACATCTACGCGTTTGGCATGGCCCGCCAGCGCTTCGTCCACGCTGTTATCAATAACTTCCTGCCCAAGATGATTGGGGCGAGTGGTATCGGTATACATCCCCGGACGGCGGCGAACCGGCTCAAGCCCGGTGAGTACCTCAATGGCATCAGCGTTATAGGATTGCGTCATGGTTTATTCGTTCAGATAAAAACGGCATCGACGCCGGGCGGACGTTACGCCAGGCCCAGGAAATCGACAATCTGTGAGAAATAATCTTCAAAGCCCACAAAGGCGTGATTACCCCCGTCAATCACGGTCTGCCGACAGGAGGCGTAATAAGCCACCGCCTGGCGATAATCAAGCACCTCGTCCCCGGTCTGCTGAAGCAGCCAGATAAGATCGGGCGCTTCCAGCGGGTCAATTTGCATGACTTTGAGATCGTAAATATGGCGAGACTCTAGCACATATTGCTGCCCGGTGTAGGGGTTCTCGTTTTGGCCTAAATAGTCGACCAGCAGCTCAAAAGGACGGACCGCCGGGTTAACTACTACCGCCGGCAGCATGAAACACTGGGAAAGCCAGGTGGCGTAATAACCGCCGAGCGACGAGCCGACAACGGCCAGTTCCTCGCCCCCATGCTCCAGCACCAGTGACTCCAGCAGTTCCGCGGCATCAGACGGAAACGGCGGCAGCTGCGGCACCACCATGTTAATGGCCGGATGATGTTGTTCAAGCCAGGCTTTAAACAATGTCGCTTTCGCCGAACGCGGCGAGCTATTGAAACCGTGCAGATACAGGAGCGTGGACATCAGTAGCCTTCTGACGCGGTATCAGGGTTGAACTGCGTCCCCTCAAGGCGTTCGACCTCGGTGGTCAGCGTGCCGTCCGGATGCAGTTCCAGCCAGCGCCAGCCGGGGGCGATGGTATCAATGGTAAAGTTGGCGCAATGGGGTTTGAACTGGACGCAGGTAGAAGGCGTCGCCAGCAGGCGTCGGCCATTCCAGTCGAGATCCTGCTCCTGATGAATATGACCGCACAGCAAATGACGCACATTCGGAAAACGGCTTAATACCGCATCCAGCTCGCCAGCATTACGTAAACTGTGTTGGTCGAGCCAACTGCATCCCGCCGGCAAAGGATGATGATGAAGCAGGAGCAGCGTGTGTCTCTCAGGGACATCGGCAAGTTTGGCTTCCAGCCATTCGAGCTGATATTCGCTCAGCTCGCCGTGCGGTACGCCGAAAACCTGACTATCCAATAGAAGGATTTGCCATTTATCGCCGCAAAAAACCCGTTTCGCCGGGGAAATACCCGCATCCTGGAGCGCGCTGAACATCGCGGGCTGGAAATCGTGATTGCCGGGCAGCCAGACGCAAGGCGCGGCAAACGCGGCAATACCCTGAGCAAAGTGCTGATAGGCTTCTGACGAATGGTCCTGCGCGAGGTCGCCCGTGGCGACGATCAGGTCGCACGAACGCTGCTGTGCCGCGATAGCATCCAGCACAGCCTGGTAACTGCTCCAGGTGTTGATACCCAGCAGCGTTTCGCTTTTTTCCGCGAAAAGATGGGTATCAGTGATTTGTAGGATCCTGACGCTCGCCTTATCTGCTACAGGAAGATTCAACAGGCTTTCCAAAAGGTGTCCTTAGGTTTCACGACGCTAACAAACCGGAACTGCCATCGCTCCATGCGCCAGGCAGTAGCGCAACCAGTCAGCAAGAAACTGGTTAATTTGATGCTTTTCATCGCGTTGATGCAACTTTTTGTTCGGGTAATCATAACGTGCTTTAAAGCGAAAGATCTGCTGACTTGAACACACTTCCGCCACCATGGCGTCATGGTAGAGCCGCACCGACATTGACGGCAGGCTCCAGTAACTGATCGCAGGCATCGTTTGCTTAATTTCCACCAGCGTAGTGTAACGGGTGGATTCGAGAATCGTTAATCGGTATTGCGCGCTGCCGACCTGATAGCTCACTGTTTCACCCGCTGCGTCATGACGAGGCAACAAGCGGCGCAAAATTGCAAAGTTGGTTTCGCAAAGGCGCATCATTTCTGGAAAGTCGGGGGTGTAGCGCTTCATATTCAGGTGTTCCACTCTTGACGTATTTCTTGATAGTGCAGTTGCAGCCAGAGCAGTGCGATGACTGAGGCCGCGTTATCGATTTTCCCCTCTTCTACCCACTGGTATGCCTGTTCCCGGCTTACCACATGAACACGAATATCTTCGTTTTCTTCCACCAGGCCATGTATACCTTCAGCCTGTGTGGCATCCACTTCTCCCACCAGAATGGACAATCTCTCGCTGGTGCCGCCTGGGCTTGCGAGATAGTTCAGTACTGGCTTCGTGCGTCCTACCGTCAACCCTGCCTCTTCCATGGCTTCGCGGCGCGCCACGTCTTCGACGCTTTCGCCAGGCTCAATCATACCGGCGACCAGCTCCAGCAACCAGGGTGTTTCACTGGTATCATACGCGGCGATGCGGATCTGTTCGATCAGCACCACTTCATCACGCACAGGGTCAAAGGGTAGCAGGACTGAGGCATGACCGCGCTCAAAAATTTCGCGTCGTACTTCCCCACTCATTTCACCGTTAAAAAGGCGGTGTCGAAAACGATACAGATCTAACGAAAAAAAGCCGCGGTACAATTTTTCCCGTGCAATAATTTCTACATCGTTTTTTGTGAAAGTCACTGCGCGATCGTCTGGTTTGCTCATGATCTAAGCCTGTTTTAAATGAGGATAGTGGTGAACGTATTCAACCCAGTTTACCTGTCGTTATAACGACAATATGGTAGATTGATGAAATTTAATGGCATAAGGCACAGAAGGCCAATCTTCACTTATCGCGGATTCTGCTAAAATCGGCGACAATTTTCGACTTCTGTCAGCGCTAATAAACAAATTCTGCTTCACAACAAGGAATGCAAATGAAGAAACTGCTCCCCATTCTTATCGGCCTGAGCCTTTCCGGTTTCAGCGCCATGAGCCAGGCAGAAAACCTATTGCAGGTTTATCAGCAGGCACGTTTGAGCAACCCGGATCTGCGTAGATCCGCTGCCGATCGTGATGCCGCATTCGAAAAAATTAACGAAGCTCGCAGTCCTTTATTACCGCAGCTTGGCCTTGGCGCAGATTACGGTTATAGCAACGGCTACCGCGACGCCAATGGCGTTAACAACACGACTTCCAGCGCGGCGCTCTCCCTGACCCAAACCATTTTTGACATGTCAAAATGGCGCCAACTGACACTTCAGGAAAAAAGCGCGGGTATTCAGGACGTCACGTTCCAGACCGATCAGCAGACCCTGATCCTGAACACGGCGACTGCTTATTTTAACGTGCTGAGCGCTATCGATTCGCTTTCCTATACTGAAGCGCAGAAACAGGCGATTTACCGCCAGTTAGACCAGACGACCCAGCGTTTTAACGTGGGTCTGGTAGCGATTACCGATGTGCAGAACGCCCGTTCCCAATACGATAACGTGCTGGCGAACGAAGTGACTGCCCGCAACAATCTCGACAACGCGCTGGAACAGCTGCGCCAGGTGACCGGGAATTACTATCCGCAACTGGCCTCGCTGAATGTGGATGCTTTCAAAACCACCAAGCCTGAGTCGGTCAGCAACTTGCTGAAAGAAGCGGAAAACCGCAACCTGACCTTATTGCAGGCGCGCCTGAGCCAGGATTTAGCCCGTGAGCAGATTCGCCTGGCTGAAACTGGTCACCTGCCGACGGTAGGGTTAACCGCCTCAACAAGCGTTTCCGACAGCTCTTACAGCGGTTCCGCAACCAGCGGTCCGGCTGGCGCGCAGTATAACGACAGCAACATTGGTCAGAACAAAGTCGGCATTAATTTCTCCCTGCCGATTTACAGCGGCGGCGCGGTGAATTCTCAGGTTAAACAGGCGCAGTACAATTTTGTCGGCGCCAGCGAGCAGCTCGAAAGCGCGCACCGCAACGTAGTGCAAACCGTGCGTTCATCCTTTAACAACGTGAATGCGTCGATCAGCAGCATCAATGCGTATAAACAATCTGTGGTGTCTGCTCAGAGCTCGTTAGACGCAACCGAAGCCGGTTATGCCGTAGGCACCCGTACCATTGTCGATGTGCTGGATGCCACCACCACCCTGTTCAACGCCAAACAACAGCTGTCCAGTGCGCGTTACAACTACCTGATTAACCAGCTGAATATTAAAGCTGCACTGGGTACGTTGAACGAGCAGGACCTGCAAATCCTGAACAGCAATCTGGGTAAACCTGTTTCCACTACGCCTGAAATCGTAGCGCCGGAAAATACTCAGCAGGACGCGACTGCAGACGGTTACGCTACTGCCGGTGCGCAAACTCAGCCTGCCGCTCAGCCAGCGAGCGCGGTGCAAACGGAGCCTGCGCCTCAGAGCAAAGGCAAAAACCCGTTCCGCCATTAAGCCTGTCCGGGGGGTGTGAATCACCCCCCGAAACTTCGTAAGTCAACGTAAAGATCCGCGCCTGGCGCGCCCGCCGCTTTAATTCCAACCGTTCATCCTCTATCCTTTGAAGCTAATTGTTTGCATTATCACTGGGTTCAGGAAGATAAAATGAAACGGACAAAATCCATCAATCATGCGACGTTTCGCAAAAGCTTTAACGCGCGACACTTAACGCCCGTTGCGCTGGCAGTTTCTGCCGTATTTCTGCTCGCGGGTTGTGAAAAGAGCGATGAGACTGTCTCGCTTTATCAGAACGCCGACGACTGTTCGGCTGCCAACCCGGGCAAAAGCGCGGAATGTACTACCGCTTATAACAACGCACTGAAAGAAGCCGAGCGCACCGCGCCGAAATACGCCACTCGCGAAGACTGCGTGGCGGAATTTGGCGAAAACCAGTGCCAGCAGGCGCCAGCCCAGGCGGGCGTGGCGGGCGAGAATCAGGCGCAGGCCCACAACGGCGGCAGTTTCTGGATGCCGTTAATGGCGGGCTACATGATGGGCCGTATGATGGGCGGCGGCGCGGGCTTCGCGCAGCAACCGTTGTTCAGCTCACGTAACCCTGCCAGCCCGGCTTACGGCAAGTATAACGACGCCAGCGGCAGGAGTTATGGCGCAGCGCAACCGGGCCGCACCATGAACGTGCCGAAAACCGCGCTGGCACCGAAGCCCGCTACCACCACTACAGTTACGCGCGGCGGCTTTGGCGAGTCGGTTGCGAAGCAGTCCACAATGCAGCGTAGTTCAGCGTCCGGCACCTCCAGCCGTTCGATGGGAGGCTGATCGATGGAACGGATTGCCATCAGCGAGCGCCCGGACTGGCGCGAAAAAGCCACCGAATACGGTTTCAATTTCCACACCATGTACGGAGAGCCGTACTGGTGTGAGGACGCCTATTACAAACTGACGCTTGAGCAGGTAGAACGCCTGGAAGACGTCACGGCTGAACTGCACCAGATGTGTTTGCAGGTGGTGGAAAAAGTGGTCGCCAGCGACGTGCTGCTGACCAAATTCCGCATCCCCAAACACACCTGGGAATTTGTGCGCCAGTCCTGGCGCAGCCAGCAACCCTCGCTCTATTCACGCCTCGATCTGGCCTGGGACGGCGTCGGCGAACCAAAGCTGTTAGAGAACAATGCCGATACGCCAACGTCGCTGTACGAGGCGGCGTTTTTCCAGTGGATCTGGCTGGAAGATCAGATCAACGCGGGCAAACTGCCGTCCAACAGCGATCAGTTCAATAGCCTGCAGGAAAAAGTGATTGCACGCTTCGCCGAGTTACGGGAAAACCACAGCTTCAACCTGGTGCATTTCACCTGCTGCCGCGATACGGTGGAAGATCGCGGTACCGTGCAGTATTTGCAGGATTGTGCCGCTGAAGCGGGTGTGGCGAGCGAATTTTTATATATCGATGATATTGGTCTGGGCGAAAAGGGGCAGTTTACCGATCCGCAGGATCAGGTCATCAGTAATTTGTTTAAGCTCTATCCCTGGGAATACATGCTGCGCGAGATGTTTTCCACCAAGCTGGAAGACGCGGGCGTACGCTGGCTGGAACCGGCCTGGAAAAGCATTATTTCTAATAAAGCGCTGCTGCCGATGCTCTGGGAGATGTTCCCGAACCATCCTAACCTGCTGCCCGCCTGGTTCGCTGAAGACGACCATCCGCCCATGGAGAAATACGTCGTTAAACCGATTTTCTCGCGTGAGGGCGCCAACATCAGCATTATCGAAAACGGGCAGACGCTGGAGAAAGTAGACGGGCCGTACGGTGAAGAAGGGATGATTGTGCAGCAGTTCTGTCCGCTGCCGAAGTTTGGCGACAGCTATGTGCTGATCGGCAGTTGGCTGATTGACGATCAACCCGCCGGGATCGGCATTCGGGAAGATCGGGCGATGATAACCCAGGATCTCTCCCGCTTTTATCCGCATATTTTTGTAGACTAAGTGCGGTGTAGATAAAAAATGGCGCGAGATTCGCGCCATTTTTTTTAACCGACCTGCACCGAAAGCATACTCAGCGATCCCATCTCAATGCCATCTGTCGGCACTGTTATCGCCTCGTGGCCATCCCATGCGCCCAGCACATACAACAACGGCAAGAAGTGCTCCGGCGTCGGGTTCGACAAGCTGCCCCCATCCTGTTGGAGATAATTTACCAGCGGATGCTCTTCAATCGGCCCTTGCCAGGTGAGATTTGCTTTAACCACATCGTTAAAAGCCGTCGCCCAGGGATACGGCGTATTTTCACCATGCCAGCGGGCAGTACGCAGGTTATGCACCACGTTGCCGCTCGCCACCAGCATAACGCCTTCATCACGCAACGAGGCTAATTTACGGCCCATTTCAAAATGCCAGGCGGCAGGTTTCGTGCTGTCTATACTCAATTGCACCATCGGTATATCGGCGTCCGGATACATCTTGATCAGCACACCCCATGAGCCGTGATCGAAACCCCAGGCTTCTTCGTCGAGCGCGACAGGAACCGGCGACAGCAGGTCAACCAGATTGCGCGCCAGCGTGGGCGAGCCCGGTGCCGGGTAATGCGTGTCATACAACGCCTGCGGAAATCCGCCGAAATCATGGATGGTTTTCGGCTGTTCCATGGCCGTGACGCCAGTACCACGGGTGTACCAGTGGGCAGACACCACAACGATCGCTTTCGGGCGCGGCAGGGTCATGCCTAATTGCCGCCAGGCCCGGGTATACTGATTATCCTCCAGCACGTTCATCGGGCTACCGTGGCCCAGAAACAGTGCAGGCATACGCGATACGTTCATGGTGTTATCCTCAGGTCTTCAGGGTAATGTTGATGGATAAACCTTACGCTTAATCGGTGAAAGAAGAACTCAGATAACCATGATGGAGATCATCAGGAAATTTGAATGTAAGCCTGGTGTAAATCCGCTGTTTGCTCATCGATTTTAATCGGCTGGTTCTTTACTCTTTGAGAATGATAATCATAAGGAGCTATTGATGTCGGTCCCTCTTATATTGACTTTACTGGCTGGCGGAGCCACGTTTATCGGCGCGCTGCTGGGCGTTATCGGGCAAAAGCCGTCTAACCGGCTGCTGGCGTTTTCTCTGGGATTCGCCGCTGGCATTATGTTGCTGATTTCGCTGATGGAAATGTTGCCAGCTGCGCTGCGTGAAGAAGGGATGTCGCCCATGCTGGGCTACGGGATGTTCATTGTCGGCCTGCTGGGTTATTACGCGCTGGACCGTATTTTACCGCATGCCCATGCCCAGGATTTAATGGATAAAGACCTGCATCGTGCGCCACGCAACCTTAAACGCACCGCGCTGTTGCTGACGCTGGGCATTAGTCTGCATAACTTCCCGGAAGGCATCGCGACATTCGTCACCGCCAGTAATAACCTTGAATTAGGATTCGGCATCGCCCTTGCGGTTGCCTTGCACAATATTCCTGAAGGTCTGGCGGTAGCCGGTCCGGTCTATGCCGCCACGGGGTCAAAATACAAAGCGATCTTCTGGGCGGGGATTTCCGGTATGGCGGAAATTCTGGGCGGTGTGCTGGCGTGGCTGATTCTCGGTTCGCTGGTCTCGCCGGTGTTGATGGCGTCTATCATGGCGGCGGTGGCAGGCATTATGGTGGCGCTGTCAGTGGATGAACTGATGCCGCTGGCAAAAGAGATCGATCCGAATAACAACCCCAGCTACGGCGTGTTGTGCGGTATGTCGGTGATGGGATTAAGCCTGACTCTGCTGCAAACCAGCGGTATCGGCTGATCATACGGTCATAAAAAAGCCCGGTTCATCTGACCGGGCTTTTTTTATTGCGTGAGTTAGCTGGCTTTACGTTCATGCTGCTGGCGGTAAGCCACCAGATCTTCAATCGTCACGACAGCCATCTGGTGCTTCGCAGCGAATTCGATGCACTCCGGCGCACGCGCCATGGAGCCATCATCGTTAGTCAGTTCGCACAGCACGCCAGCCGGTTTGAAGCCCGCCAGCGTCACCAGGTCAATGGTCGCTTCGGTATGGCCGCCACGGGTCAATACGCCGCCTTTCTGGGCGCGCAGCGGGAATACGTGGCCCGGACGGTTCAGGTCGGACGGTTTAGCGTCATCAGCGATAGCGGCGCGAATAGTCGTAACGCGATCAGCTGCTGAAACACCCGTGCTTACGCCGTGTGCCGCTTCGATAGTCACGGTAAAACCGGTACCGTAGGCGCTGGTGTTGTTCTCCACCATCATCGGCAGGTCGAGCTGCTGGCGGCGATCTTCAGTAATGCACAGGCACACAATGCCGCTGCCGTGGCGAATAGTCAGCGCCATTTGTTCAACGGTCATGGTTTCGGCGGCGAAAATCATATCGCCTTCGTTTTCACGGTCTTCATCATCAAGCACCATTACGCCACGGCCTTCACGCAAAGCGGTCAGAGCGTGTTCTACGCGTTCAAATGCGGTACCGAAAGAGGAAAGAAGCGTCTGATTCATGGTAAAAAAACCTCATTAAAATTATGGTTACCAGAATCAGGGCGGTCTTAGGAGTGCCGTACAACGGCAAAAAAATAACGTGAGTGGGCCGGATACCCAACTGGATCGTTACTCTCTCCCATCCGGACTTTAACCGTCGGCCCCGGAATTACACCGGATCTGCTGACCTTCAGCGTCGTTAAACCTCTGAAGCGCTCGCGGGCTTTCAGCGCGTCTTGCGTGTTTCTCGCCGCTTTGCAGCAACGTGAAATACGGTGGACAGTTTCGCTGATTTACCGCCGGTGGGGAATTTCGCCCCGCCCTGAGAATAAGCGGGATTACTATAACGCCATTGATTATTGTCGGCAATGCATTCAGCCGCCTAAATACCCTGGTTTGTGCTATTACTTAGATTCATACATTTCCGGTTTCTCCTCCCGGAAACAGGCATTACAATAAGAAGTTATGTAATCACGCACTGGGAAACCGCCATGATTGACCCGAAAAAAATTGAGCAGATTGCCCGTCAGGTTCATGAATCTATGCCGAAAGGTATTCGTGAATTCGGGGATGATGTTGAAAAGAAAATCCGCCAGGTTTTACAGTCGCAGTTGACGCGTCTCGACCTTGTTAGCCGCGAAGAATTTGATGTGCAAACCCAGGTGCTGCTGCGCACCCGCGAGAAGCTGGCTGCGCTGGAACAGCGTATCAGCGCGCTGGAAAGCCGCAACAATCCGGAAGCACCTGCGGCTGCCCCGGCACCGGCGATTCCACCTGTTGATGTCATCCCCCCTGCCCCAGCCGTTCCGCCGGTTGATGCAGATGACGAAAAACAGCCATAAAAACATCGGGCCTTCATTGAAGGCCCGATTCACGTTATTTGCCGCTATCTTTCTGGATCTTCCTGATGATATTGGTGGTTGAGCAACCGTCTTCGAAGTTCAACACCATCACCTCGCCCCCGTTGGCCCACACCTCTTCACTGCCTGCGATGTCTTCCGGTTTGTAATCACCGCCTTTCACCAGTAAATCCGGCAGAATGCCTGCGATCAGACGCTGCGGGGTATCCTCTTCAAAAGGAACCACCCAGTCCACCGCTTCCAGCGCGCCCAGCACGATCATGCGCTGTTCCAGCGGGTTAACCGGTCGGGTATCGCCTTTCAGGCGTTTGGTTGACGCATCACTGTTTACCGCCACGATCAGACGATCGCCCAGTTTACGGGCATTCGCCAGATAGGAGACGTGCCCGGCATGCAGGATGTCGAACACGCCATTGGTCATCACCACTTTTTCACCGCGCTTACGCGCTGCGGCGACGGCCAGCTTCAATGCTTCTTCATCCATTACGCCAAAACCGGAATCGGCACGGCCACGCACGGCGTTCTCCAGCTCGATGGGCGATACCGTGGACGTACCGAGTTTACCGACCACCACGCCCGCGGCGGCGTTCGCGAAGAAACAGGCTTCTTCCAGCGAGTTGCCCGCTGCAAGGGTTGCCGCCAGCACGCCGATCACGGTGTCGCCCGCGCCGGTCACGTCATAAACTTCCTGGGCCTGAGTCGGGAGATGCAGCGGATCTTTACCCGGTTGCAGCAGGCTCATGCCCTGCTCGGAACGGGTGATCAGCAGCGCGCTGAGATCGTAATCCGCCACCAGCTTCATGCCGCGCTCAACGATTTCCGCTTCGGTTTTACATTTCCCGACCACGGCTTCAAATTCTGACAGGTTCGGGGTGAGCAGCGTCGCGCCGCGATAGCGTTCGAAATCAGTGCCTTTTGGATCGATCAGTACCGGCACGCCCGCGTTGCGCGCCAGTTGGATCATTTGCTGAACGCTGGCCAGCGCGCCTTTGGCGTAGTCAGACAGCACCAGCGCGCCGATACTGCCCAGCGCCTGGTTAATCCGCTCGTGCAGCGGTTGCGGGTCAACGCCGTCGAACCCCTCTTCGAAGTCCAGGCGAATCAGCTGCTGGTTACGTGAAAGCACCCGCAGTTTGGTGATGGTTGGATGCGTCGGCACCGAGACGAAATCGCATTTCACGTTAACGTTCGCCAGCGCCTGGCTCAACGCTCGCGCCGCATCGTCAATGCCCGTCAGGCCAACCAGACGGGAATGCGCGCCCAGTGACGCGATATTCATCGCCACGTTCGCCGCGCCGCCAGGACGTTCTTCGATGTTATCAACTTTCACCACGGGAACCGGGGCTTCCGGGGAAATACGGCTGGTGGGGCCATACCAGTAGCGATCGAGCATGACATCGCCCACCACCATGACGCCTGCGCGTTCAAACTCGGGCAGCGTTACTTTCATTCCAGACTCTCCTGAGAGATACCAAATTTGCGCGGGATAATACCATAATTCCCTGCGCACACATTTTTATGCCTTACCCAGCCATGCCGCCCAGCTTTGGGTAACCTGCTGACGCTCAGACTGAAACGCCCCGGGCTCAACGTGGCCTGGCAGTTCCTGAAGCGCCAGATGATGCAGCTCATCCCGTAGCGTCACATACGCATGGGTCAGCGCCCGCGCTTCCTGCTCCGACATAATGTCGTTCTGGGCCAGCAACTCCAGGATGCGCACGTTATCAGACCAGCGGGTCAGCTTCGGTGCGTCATGGGAGAAACGCAGCACCAGGTACTGGGTAATAAACTCAATATCGGTAATACCGCCCTCATCCGCTTTAATATCAAAGCGATCTTTATGTTTATTACCGAGATGTGCGCGCATTTTCTCGCGCATTTCGCGCACTTCGGTTTTCAACGCCTCGCCGTCGCGCGCTTTACACAATATTTGCCGGCGTATTCCGTCGAAATCAGCGCACAGCGTCGGATCGCCATACACCACCCTGGCACGCACCAGCGCCTGGTGTTCCCAGGTCCATGCCTCGTTTTGCTGATAATCCGCAAACGCCTCCACCGTGGTAACCAACATACCCGCGGCCCCGGAGGGACGCAGCCGGGCGTCCACTTCATAGAGAATGCCGGATGAAGTGCGGGTACTGAACAGGTGCATAATGCGCTGGGCCAGACGCAAGTAGAACTGACGTCCGTCGATTTCACGCTCGCCGTCGGTCATCACGTCTGCCGGGCAATCATGTAAGAACACCAGATCGAGATCGGAGCTATATCCCAACTCCCAGCCGCCGAGTTTACCGTAACCCACCACGGCGAAGCCGCGTCCTTCACGCCCTTGCAGATGCGTGGGAACGCCATAACGTGACACCATTAACGTCCAGGCCTGCTGCACCACCGCGTCGATCATCGCCTCCGCAAGCCAGGTTAAGTGATCGCTCACTTTCATAACCGGCAGGGTTTCAGCAATATCCGCTGCCGCCACGCGCAGCAACTGCGCCTGCTTGAACTGGCGCATGGCTTCCAGCTGCTGTTCTTCATCATCAGCCGGTACGCGCAGCAAATACTGGCGAAGCTCGTCGCGATAGGCGTTGGTCGCCGTCGGTTGATACAGGGTGTTAGGGTCGAGTAATTCATCCAGCAGCAGGGGATAACGCGCCAGTTGTCCGGCGATCATTGGCGACGCGGCGCACAGGCGTATCAGGTGTTTCAGTGCGCCGGGAAATTCCGTCAGCAATTCAAGGTAGGTCGTGCGGGTGACAATGCCTAACAGTAACGGCGTAATACGCCCTAACGGCACAGCGGGTGACGGCATACTGCACACTTCGCTGAGCAATCGGGGCATCAGCAGATCCAGCACATGGCGTCCGCGCGGGCCAATGGTGCGTTTATCCACTTCTTTGCGGAAATCCACCGCCAGCGCCACCACCTGCCGCTGGCTTTCGCTATCAAGGTGACTTAATACCGGATTCGTGACGTCGGCATCACAGGCGTCCAGCCAGAATTCGCGCCAGCCTTCAGCCAGTTTATCTTCATCTGCATCGGGCTCATCATCGCCGATTAATTCATTAAATATCCGCCGCACCGCCGTCATATGCGTGCCAAGGGTCGTTTCTAACGCCACCCAGTCCGCTTCGCCCATCGCCCAGGCCAGTCGCGCCCGGTTAAGATCGTCGCCGGGCAATGTCTGGGTTTGCTCGTCGTTGATGCTTTGCAGCAGATTCTCAAGACGGCGTAAGAAAAGGTAAGCGCCGCGTAACCGTTCAGCATCGCCTTGCGGCAACAGATGCAGCGCATCAATGGCGTCCAGCGTTGGCAACAATGAGCGCGATTGCAGTGAGGGTTCGCGCCCGCCGCGAATCAGCTGGAATACCTGGACGATAAATTCGGTTTCGCGGATACCGCCCGCGCCCAGCTTGATGTTGTCCGTCAAGCCGCGCCGCCGGACCTCGCGGGCGATCATTCCTTTCATATTGCGCAGTGACTGAATCACGCTGAAATCGATATAGCGACGGTATACGAAAGGCCGCAACATGGCGCGTAGCTCATGGCTCCAGCGGTCATCGTTGTCGCCCATGATGCGCGCCTTCACCATGGCGTAGCGTTCCCAGTCGCGCCCCTGCTCCTGGTAATAATCCTCCAGCGCCGCGAAGCTCAGCACCAGCGGGCCGCTGTCACCGAATGGTCGCAGACGCATATCCACCCGGTAAACGAAACCGTCCTGGGTCGGTTGATCGAGCGCTTTGATCAGCCGCTGCCCCATACGGGTAAAGAATTGCGCATTATCCAGCTCGCGCCGTCCGCCACGGGTCACGCCATTTTCCGGCCAGGCAAAAATCAGGTCGATATCGGAGGAAAAGTTAAGTTCGCCGCCGCCAAGTTTTCCCATGCCTAAAATCATCAGCGGTTGCGGTTCGCCCTGTGCGTTGCACGGCGTGCCCCATTCACGGCAGCAGGCCGCCCACAGCCAGTCACGCGTCGCGACGATCAGGGTTTCAGCCAGCACGCTTAATTGTTTAAGCGTGCATGGCGTGTCGACCAGATTAAGCGTTTGCGCCCAGGCGATGCGCACCATTATCCGCCGCCGGAAAAGACGCAGCGCGCGCATCAACTGCGCCTCATCGCTGATGCCCTGTAACGCCTCTTCAAGCCAGGCCGCATACTGTTCGGCCTCATCCGCTTCAGGCGGCCTCTCCCTTAGTTCATCCAGCCATTCCGGATGCGCAACCAGGCCATCGCGGACAAAATCGCTGAAAGCCAGAACGGCCTGCGCCTCGTCATTCAGCGCCTGGCGGGACAGCGATTCAGGCAGGTTCGCCAGCACGTTTTCAACGTGTTGTTGTAATAAGGGAGAGAGCGGCGTCATGGTAGGGTCCTTTATTTTTTTCCGCTATGCAGCCAGAACGGCGGCTGGGCGACCGCTTCCTGACGAAGGTGTTCAATGTCGTTGCGCAGGCCGTTTTCAATGGCATGACGCAGCGCTTCCCAGGTGTCGATCCAGTCCAGCGCGACATCGTTATCATAGGCGCCCGCCAGCGTCCGGATGGCGTCCAGCTCACGATACAGGCGCGGAAGCTGATCGCTGTAACGCTCGCTCCACGGGTTGAGGAACGCCTGTTTTAATTCAGCGGCATGGCGCGACAGATGGATATCCGCATACCGTTTGAAGGAATCGTTCAGTTTACGGCGCGCATTGTCGTCAATAAACGGCTGCCAGCCCTGAGTCAGCAGCCATTCAGTCAGCGCCAGCTTGGCGGTGCTGAGTTGGCTGCCGAACGCCAGCGTTTCTACCGAGGCGTCCGAAACCAGGGAGACTTCGCACTGGGTCAGCAGATCACGTAAGCGAGCACTCGCTTTTCTTGGCACCACGCCGCCGAAAAGGGCGAAAGTATGACGTACCATGCCAATCGCGTGTTGAACCTGCGCTTTCGCCAGCTTGTTACCGCGCACCCAGAGCTCTTCATGATACTGCCAGTGGCTTAATGCCGCTTCGAGCGCGTTTTGCAGCCCTTGTTCGACATTGGATTTCGGTTGCATTTTGACGATGGTCAGCGGGCGAAGTGGACGCGGCGGATTGCCCTGGGCCAGATGATAGCCACGCGCCGCTTTGCTGAGATTGCCCTGACGCAACCCTGAAACGGCAACCAGTTGACGCGCCAGCTTGAGCAAATCGGAAAGCTGGCCTTCAAGCAGCTCCATTTCCAGTTCGCACAGCGGCTCGCTTAACTCACCTGCCTGCACAGTCCCTTCATCCAGCGCCAGCTCAATGCGGCTCTCATTGTGAGTAACCACCCACTTCTCACGATTGAAATCGGTCGTGAATAATGGCTTAACGTCATGTTGCAACGCTTCCGGCGTCAGGCCTTCAGGCCACACTTCCGCCGGAAAATGCGCTAACGCCAGCTCAGCACTCTCCAGCGGAATGTTGTATTCCGGATGCTGATGCACGCCGCCAATTACACGACCAGCGGTTTTCATGGTCATTTCATAGCGGCCGTTATCACCGCGAACCCGCAGACCGATACCGTGCTGACGCAGTTGGTTATCCGGCGTCTCGTAGTACACGTTGAGTAACTGACGGGGGGCGTGATGGTCGCTGGAAAGACCGTTCAGGACAGTGCGCACGGCGTCCAGAGCGGCGGGAAGGACGATAAATTTCAGTTCGATTTCTTGTGCCATAGCCTTTTACTTACGGTTGAGTCACACCGGCACAACGCACCGGCGAACTTACGGGCCTAATTTTTGTCAGTAGATAGTATTTTCCGTTAAAATGCCACGCCGAAGGCGTTTTAGACGAGCGGCAACCCTTTGGCAGTCGTGCGGCAGTGACATCTCTACCAGGATGATTCTCATTCAGGTTTGCGTTTAGCATCGTCAAACTGTTGCACTACTATCATCCCACGAATAATGATTAATGAAGACCTGATGCCTAAATTACGCCTGATTTGCCTGACTTTATTCGCGCTTAGCGTGTCAACTGTGGCCCATAGCGAAGAGAAACGCTACGTTTCCGATGAATTGACCACCTGGGTTCGTAGCGGTCCTGGCGACAACTACCGTCTGGTAGGTTCGCTGAACGCCGGTGAAGCCGTCACGCTGTTGCAGACCAATGAGTCAACAAACTACGGCCAGGTGCGTGACAGCAACGGGCGCACCGCGTGGATCCCACTCAAAGAGCTCAACACCGAGCCGAGTTTGCGCACCCGCGTACCGGAACTGGAAAATCAGGTCAAAACGCTGACCGACAAGCTCAACAACATTGACGCAACGTGGAATGAGCGCACGTCGGATATGCAGAAAAAAGTGTCTGCCAGCGACAGCATTATTAACGGCCTGAAAGATGAAAATCAGAAGCTCAAAAACGAGCTGATCGTCGCCAGTAAGAAAGTGAATGCCGCGAATCTGCAACTGGATGACAAACAACGCACCATTATTATGCAATGGTTTATGTATGGCGGCGGCGTGTTAGGCGTCGGCCTGTTGTTGGGTCTGCTGCTCCCGCATATGATCCCGCGTCGTAAGAAAAAAGACCGCTGGATGAACTAACCGCGCTCAGGGCAACCGCTAAGGTTGCCCTTTTGTTTCGCCTTCTCCTCTACACTTACGTATTATCTCCGTATTAACGTGAAGAAGTGAGGTGTGGGTGAAGAGCTATTTGGTCGGTGGTGCAGTACGTGATGGGTTGTTAGGGCTACCGGTTAAAGACAGAGACTGGGTTGTCGTAGGCGCAACGCCTGCACAGATGCTTGAGCTGGGCTATCAACAGGTCGGGCGTGATTTCCCGGTATTTTTGCACCCGCAAACGCGTGAAGAGTACGCGCTCGCCCGTACCGAGCGTAAAAATGGCCACGGCTATACCGGCTTTGTGTGCTACTCCGCGCCGGACGTAACGCTCGAACAGGATTTGCAGCGCCGCGATCTGACGATTAACGCCATCGCGATGGATGAAAACGGCGAACTCGTCGATCCTTATCACGGCAAGGCAGACCTTGAAAAACGGCTGTTGCGCCATGTCTCCGGGGCCTTCAACGAAGATCCCCTGCGCGTTTTGCGCGTAGCGCGTTTCGCCGCCCGGTTTGCTCATCTGAATTTCACCATTGCCGAAGAGACCCAGGCGCTGATGCGCGAAATGACCGACGCTGGCGAGCTGGCCCATCTCACGCCGGAGCGCGTCTGGAAGGAAACGGAAAACGCGCTGCGTGCCCGCAATCCCCATATCTTTTTTAAAGTGCTACGCGACTGCGGCGCGCTAACGGTGCTGTTCCCGGAACTGGATGCGCTGTTTGGCGTGCCTGCCCCGGAAAAATGGCATCCGGAAATCGATACCGGGGTTCATGTTCTGATGACGCTTTCTATGGCCGCGATGCTCAGCCCGGAAGTGGATGTGCGTTTCGCCACGCTGACCCACGATGTGGGCAAAGGCCTTACGCCGCCGCGGCTCTGGCCGCGTCACCACGGACATGGCCCGGCGGGGGTTCCGCTGGTGGAGAATATGTGCCAGCGGCTGCGGGTACCGAATGAGATCCGCGATCTCGCTAAACTGGTGGCGGAATTTCACGACCTTATTCACACGCTGCCTGTTTTGCAGCCAAAAACCATCGTGAAGCTTTTCGATTCTATCGATGCCTGGCGTAAGCCCCAGCGCGTGGAGCAAATTGCGTTAACCAGCGAAGCAGACGTGCGGGGCCGCCAGGGCTTTGAAAGCCATGATTACCCGCAGGGCCGACTGTTACGCGAGGCCTGGCAAGTGGCGAAATCGGTCTCGCCCAAAGAAGTGGTTGCGGACGGTTTTACCGGCCTTGAAGTGCGTGAAGAGTTGACCAAACGGCGCATCAGAGCGGTTGCGCAGTGGAAGGCGGAGCGTTGCCCCCAGCCCTGAGGCCGGGGGCAACACGTTACATAAAGACGACGTACACCGCCGCTGCGACGATGAAACGGTAAATCGCGAACGGGATAAAGGAAATCCGTTTGATGATTTGCAGGAAGGTCTTGATGGCGACCAGCGCGACCAGAAATGCCGTCACAAAGCCGACCGCAAACATGGGGATATCGGCCGCAGTCAGGAAATGGAAGCTTTTATACAGATCAAGCGCGGTGGCGCCCATCATCATCGGCACCGCCAGCAGGAACGAGAACTCCGACGCGGCATAACGGCTTACCCCGACCAGCATCCCACCGGAAATGGTGGCGCCGGAGCGTGAAAAGCCGGGCCACAGCGCCAGGCACTGGAAACAACCGATGGCGAACGCCTGGCGGTACGTCATATCATCCAGTCCGGGCGCACGCGGCTCTTTGGGCTTACAGAGCTCCGCTACAATCAGCAGCACCCCGCCGACCACCAGCGCATACATCACATTAATCGGGTTGAATAACGATTTGATCAGATCGTGAAAGGCCAGCCCCAGCACCACTGCCGGGACCATACCCAGCAGAATATGGATTAACGACAGACGCCCGCGCCCCAATCCCTCATGGGGCGGATGCCCGAAATGGATGCCGATCAGGCTGAACAGGCGACGCCAGAACATCACCACCACGGCCAGAATTGATCCTAACTGGATCACCACTTCAAACGTTTTGGCCGTTTCCCCTTCAAATCCCAGCAGGTGGCCCACAATAATCATGTGTCCTGTGCTGGACACCGGTAGAAACTCGGTTAACCCTTCCACCACACCGAGAATCGCCGCGATGACCAGCGAATGCATATCGCCCATGAAATGTCCTCATACCCCAATAAAATCAAAAAACGGCAGGCGCAATGCACATGCCGTAAAATCCCGAGCTATATGACAGATATCGTCGCGTTAGGTTTAATAATTATTCACTCAAATGATTTGATTAGGATTATTGCCACGCTGAATAACCACCCCGACGTTAGCTGCCTGCGCCACCGCACCGGGCTTACTGATTTTGATTTTTACCCACGGCGTATTGAAACGGGTAAGCAGCAGCTCGGCCACCTCTTCCGCCACTCGCTCCACCAGCGCGAACTTTCCTCCCTGAACGTGGCGAATGATCGCCTCGCTCACATCGGCATAGCTCAGGCAATCTGCCACATCGTCGCTTTTGCCGGCTGGACGATTATCCCAGGCCATTTCGATATCGAACATTAACTTCTGTTCAATGGTTTGTTCCCAGTCGTAAACACCAATAGTGGTGATTATCGAAAGTTGCTCTATAAATACTATATCCATGATGACCTGCCTGTTTTTAGCGCGCCCGGATACCACTTCCGGCAATTTATGCGTATTATCCACAGATGCAGAGAATAAAACGACATTTTCAAAACGGAACAGCGTTATGAGTGCAATCGCGCCTGGAATGATCCTCCTTGCGTACCTTTGCGGCTCAATTTCCAGCGCCATTCTGGTCTGCCGCATCGCAGGTTTGCCCGATCCGCGCGACAATGGATCCGGCAATCCGGGGGCGACCAACGTATTACGCATTGGTGGCAAGGGAGCAGCCGTAGCGGTACTGATTTTTGATGTCCTGAAAGGGATGCTTCCGGTCTGGGGCGCTTACGCGCTTGGGCTCTCTCCCTTCTGGCTGGGTTTAATCGCTATTGCCGCCTGTCTGGGCCATATCTGGCCGGTATTTTTCGGTTTTCGCGGCGGTAAAGGCGTTGCTACGGCATTTGGCGCTATCGCGCCTATCGGCTGGGATTTAACTGGCGTGATGGCGGGCACCTGGCTGTTAAGCGTGTTGCTCAGCGGCTACTCCTCTCTTGGCGCGATCATCAGCGCGCTGATTGCGCCTTTCTACGTGTGGTGGTTCAAACCGCAATTCACATTCCCCGTTTCCATGTTGTCCTGCCTGATCCTGTTGCGTCATCACGACAATATTCAGCGTTTGTGGCGCGGGCAGGAAACGAAAATCTGGGCCCGCCTGAAACGTAAAAAAAAGCCGGAAAATCCCTGAGTTACCGTTGCGGTTAAAAGCGATATCTGGCACCCAATCCTCCGGCAGTCGCATGATAACCGCTGTCGCCCATCTGTTGGGCAATGGTGCCCCAGACATCCCACTGCGGCGACAGGTTGCCGTTAATACCCAGTCTGATTTCACCCCTATTACGTTCACCAGCAAACCCAACGTGATCGTCATTCATTGCCACTGTGCTGAGCGACGTATTATGCAGCCAGTTCGCCGCGACATACGTCGTAAACGTCTTCCCGCGAACGTTATCCCGGCTTGCTGCGCCGTGGTGTGACAGCGCAATCCCCAGCCGGGTTTGCAAAGGGTTATCGGCTGTTGATGTCACCCGCGTACCGCTGCTTTCCCGATGATCATTCGCGTCAATACCGCTCCATATAACCTGTGCCTGCGGGGTCAGCGCCACTGCGCCGCTGTCGTCATCGACAATATCCCACCGATAGCCGGTCTCCAGCGAACCGCTCAGTCCATTAAGACGATAATGCTCCTGGGGCAGATCGTCGCCTTTGACGTGCGCATCCAGCCAGCTGTACTGCAACCAGCTATCCACATACAAGCCTTGCTGGCGGGTGGCATCCTGATACCAGGTGCCGTAGATACCGGCGCTGTAACCATCAATTTTGCCCTGTGAACGAAAATCGCTGCGTCCGGAACGGGTATGGTTTTGTGCAGTGCCGTAACCCAGCATTACGCCGATTCTCAGGCTATCGTCACGGGTGAACTGGCCCGCCAGTACCTCGCCCCCGCCCTGAATCAGATAGCTGTTTGCCGTGGTTTTTAACTGGCCGCTGTTATCGTAGCCGCTGCGGCGCATGCCATTTTGCCGCAGCCAGAGGCTTGAGTTGTCCGCTTTACCGCTGCGATCCGACAACTGCTGCGCAAACAACTGCTGCGCAGTGGCGAGATTCGCCAAATAACTCCCCGCTTCGGGACGAACGATCGGGGCCGCAGGCTGAGGTGGCTGCGGAGGAGTGGGAGACGGCGGCACGGGAAGCTGGCTGCGCAAATACCAGTTACCGTTTGGCGCCGTCGGCAACCCTTGCTGGAGGAAGTACTCATACGAACCTGCCACTACACGCTCCGCCAGCGTGAAAACCCCTGTCGACTGGCCCGCCACGCTGATAACTTCTATGCCCTGCTGCGTCAGCGCGCCCTGGCCGCCTGAATTGTTGATTTTTAGCTGCGTATTGCCACGGCTGTCGCCCTCAATCACTAAACGGTCGGTTGGCGAGTCGTCGCCGCCTAACACCGTACTGAGCGTCACCAGCCCATTATTGCCGGTATAATTCCCCGCTACCGTCAACGTGCTGGCAGGCCACGGACTGGCCATCACAATATTTCCTGAATTAACGAGGTTGCCGCCTACGTTAAAATTACCAGCGGGCCCGTCGGCAAACTGCGGCAGTGCATCGGCAATCGCCAACGTTCCCTGGTTAATGATATCGCCGCCCGTTCCGCCGTAACCGCCCAGAATCGCCCCTGGCGCGATGGCGACCTGGGCACTGGCAAGCGTAGCGGTTTCATCAGGGCCGTTGCCCAGAATCAGAGTGCCGCTGTTAATGGTCGTCGGGCCAGGCCAGGTTTGATCGCTTGTCAGTTGAAGGGTATTTGCACCGGTTTTCTCCACTGCCCCGTTACCGCTTATCACACCGGCAAACCGCGTGTCGCTGCTGTTATTGAGCGTTAACTGCGCGTCGCCCAGCAGTATATTGCCGTCGCCAGAGAGGTTATTAACGGTTTGATCGTACCCGTCCAGTATAAAGGCCGCGCCGGATGCAATACGCAACGCGCTGCTGCGGGCCAGGGCATTCTCAATACCGGCCTGCAGAATACCGTCATTGAGCAATGTGGGCCCGGTATAGAAATTACGCCGGGATAATATCAGCGTGCCCTCGCCGGCTTTGGTTAGCGTGGTGCCATCCCAGCCCGTCGCCGCACTGGTGGGCTGATTAATCAGTGGCGTATTGAGTTCGAAACGCTCTTCGGGATTGGTCAGGGTAAAGGTGCCATGTGCCCGTTCCGGCGTATCTGAACGGGCGGCATACCAGGAAAGCAGAAAGTCGACGCTGTACTTTCTGCTTAACACATCTTTATAACCGGTCACAGAGGCATAATCGACCGCTGACGACGCCCCGCCAATGCGCAGCCTGGAAAAGTCGCCAAGCAGCGCGCCGGGGCTCGTCGTCTGAATAACAGCCCGATTTTCAAATGAAAAAATGTCATCGGGAAAGTTCACGCCCACGATATTAAGCGAGGCATTATTACCCAGCGATGCGGTTGAGGCGCTGATAGTAGGTTCGGTTGCGCTCAGCACAACATCCAGCGCGCCTTGCTGAGCGAAATTTCCGTCAACCTGCAGCGATGCTCCTGCGTTAAATACTGCCGTTGCGGAGGGCGCCGTCGTAACATCGCCGCGGCTGTTGAAGCTTACGCCCTGGCCAAATGCCAGCGCGCCATTGTTGATATTGATATCGCCCGCCGATGAGCCTGATTGCGTTAACAACGCGATCCCCGCTCCGTCTTTATTGAGCACGCCATTGCCGGAAAACAAGTTACGTAGCACGCTGGCGCTGGCGAGATCCAGGGATAACGTGGCGTTATTCACAACCGGACCGGCGCCCAACGCCGCCCCGCGTTTAACTACTGTTGTTCCGGCGTCAATCCGCAGCCCTCCGCTAAAAGTATTTTCGCCCCCAAGCGTGAGCGACGCCACGCCAGTTTTCAACACACTGCCGCTACCTGAAATCGGGCCGTTAAACACGCTGTCTACGGTGTTATTCACCGTCATGGTCGCGCTGCCCAACGTAATCGCACCTGCGCCGCTCAGGTGAGAGAGCCGTTGCGAGAAGTTATTAAGGTTCAGGGTCGCGCCCGGATTGACCGAGACGTTGGCGGACTGCGCAATCGCATTTTCGCTGTCGGTTTGCAGAACCCCGCCATTGATGACGGTATTGCCGGTAAACGTGTTCTGGCGCGATAACACCAGCGTGCCCGCGCCCGCTTTCGTTAATGAAGCCCCGTCCCAGCCGCTGGCAAAAGGGCCTGACTGGTCTTCCAGCGCCACATCCACATTGAAGATATCCTGTGGGTTAAGCAGGGTGAACGTCCCGTTTCCCTGCTCCAGCCCCATCAGCCAGCGCAGGCCAAAGGCAACGATATAATCGCTGTCGTTATTGGCTTTCGCACCGGACACCACCAGATAATCTGCCGGATTACTCAACCCAAACGCCGTGAAATCTCCGCTGATACCCGCGGGATTCGGGCTCTGTAACACCGTCAAAAGCTTGCGAGTGATGGCGCTGGCTGAACCCGGTGCGCCGCTCAGATTGAGCGTACCCGCCAGTGAGAATGTCGATGCGGTGGCCGCTGGCCGCGTCGCATCCAGCGATGCCTCAAAAATGGCATTCGGCTGCTGCACCAGCGTCCCGGCAACATTGACCTGCGATGCGCCCGCGACGGAGGTAGTGGCCCCGCCTGCGGTGATCAAACTGTCGCTCACCTGAAATCGGTTCGCCGGGGCAAAGCGCAGCGTCCCGCTCTCGACGCGCACGCTACGCTGGAACGAGCCATCCCCTGTTACCGTCACCAGGCCGGTATTACGCTTGATTAGCGTTCCTGAGCCGCTTAACGCACCTGCATAAGCTGAATTGCCTGCGCGATTGAAAATCAGCGACCCAGCGTTATTTACGCTTCCGCTAAGCGTGCCGGTCGCCGCGCCGTTGATACTATCCGACCCAATCTGCAGTGCGCTGCCTGGATTAATGGTTGTGCTCCCGGTACGGGTATCCTGCCCGGCCAGAACCAGGGCTCCGCTGCCGACAGTTAAATTACCGCTGCCACGGGCCCCACCCGCAAAGGTATTCACTCCGCTGGAATAAAATGATCCGCCACTGGACGTGACGGCGATGGCGCGATTGCTGATAAAGTCCCGGGTCGCCTCTAGCCTGCCGCCGTTAAAGGTTAAAATGCCCTGAGGATCGCCCAGGTTTTGATCCGCCGAAACGGCAAGCCGCCCGGCGCTTAATAACAGACCGCCCGACCAGCGATTGTTGCCGGAAAGGGTTATTAATCCGTCGCCAGATTTTTCCAGTTGAAAGTGATTATCACCATCATCGATAACGCCACTAATGGTGCCTGTATAATCGCTAAATACCGCCGTCATCCGGGTATTGCCCGTTAATGTGACAGAACCGGCGGCGTTCGCGCCGCTATCCAGCCTGAGCGCGCCAAGTTGCCCCAGGTTTTCCAGCCAGCCATTGCCTTCAACAAAAATTGCGGACGTGAATTTTGCCGAGCTGCCCATCCATAAGGTTCCCCCTTCATTAACCAGAATATGCGCGCTTGGCGCTGGGTTCTGACTGTTAGACTGGAGACGTGCACCGTTGCCAATGATGATATTGCCGGTAAAAGCATTATTCTCAGTGTTCATGGTATAAGACGACTGACCCCGAACGCCCGTCCCGCGAAGAAAAACCACGCCAGCGCCCGCTAACGGCATACGCAGATTCAGCACTGAATCGGAACGATAAAACGTCACCAGACCGTCATTGTGAATGGGAATGGCGATATCTCCACTATTGCCGCCGGTACCGATCTGTAACGACCCGGCATCCTCTATCACCACGCTCGCCGTTGCATTGTTCAGGCTGCTTAACGTCCCCGGAAACAGCAGGAAACCGCCGCGCGTGATACGCAACGCCGCGCCGGGCTGGCTACTGAGCAACACGCTGCCGCCCACTTTCCAGTCACTGCCGTCCACGACAACCGATGAAAACCCCGCAGGCCCGCCGATATCGGCATCTGTCTTACCGATCCCTGACAGGACGAGCGTGTTATTGTTACCGGCACTGACCAGCGCCCCGTTAATCAAAGAACCTGAATTGAGGAAAAGCCGATTACCAGAGCCATTCAGGACAATCGCGTTACCGCCCGTCCCTGTCACAGCGCCGTAATTTTCTACCTGGCTATTGGAGGGCAATATAATTCCGCTATTTCCGATAATGGCCGCGTCGGTGTGGTTAACCACAGTACCGCTGTTCAGTAACACCACCCCGCCCTCAGTTGCGTTTGCGCTACGTGACGTCACCCGCCCAAACACATCGATGGTCGACATACCCGCCGGAGGTGAAGAAAGCGCGATACCACTCTCTGCGGCGTCCACAACGCCCTGAAGTATCAACGCCCAGTTACGCGAGCTATCCCCCTGGATACCCGTGCCCTGAGTGGTTGAAATTGTGGCGTTCGGCGGCAACAAAAAGGTGGTTTCCGAGCCGGAAAGCGTCTGCAAATAAAGGGGCCGGGAGGAAGAAGGAAGCGTGATGACCGATAGCGCGCCGTGACTGTACGCCGCAGCAAGCGCGTACAGCAACAACGGCAGAAAGCGTGGTGTGTGCGTCAGGTTGTGCATGGTTTCGCGTCTCTAAGAATGTTGTCACAGGTGCATCCGGCACGCGACTTCCTTAAGACAGGCATCACACTGCTATTTAAATACTTTTACAGGGGAGAACATGGTCTGTGAAAAAGCCAGGGTGACCACTCAATTATATAGGATATTTTTAGCGTTGAGATAAGCTGAACAGGCGAGAAACGCGAGGGCGCGCAGCCATTGCAGCCGCGCGCAAAGAAGGGTCAGGCGGCGGGCAGTTCCGCCAGCGGCCAGCGAGGCCGGACCGTGACGCTCAGGTCAGCATTACCGCCAGCTTTGAGACGTACCATACCGGCATAAGCGATCATCGCGCCGTTATCGGTACAGAATTCCGGACGGGCGTAAAACACTTCGCCGCCGCGTTTTTGCATCATTTCCGCCAGTTTTGCCCGCAGCGTACGATTGGCGCTCACGCCCCCCGCCATTACCAGGCGCTTAAACCCGGTCTGCTCCAGCGCGCGACGGCATTTAATCATCAGCGTATCCACTACTGCATCTTCGAACGCCCGGGCGATGTCCGCGTGGGTCTGGGGATCGGGATCGTTATCGCGAATAGTGTTCGCAGCAAAGGTTTTCAGGCCAGAGAAGCTGAAATCCAGCCCCGGACGATCGGTCATAGGGCGAGGAAAAGTGAAACGCCCCGGATTGCCGTTGGCCGCCAGTTTCGACAGCATAGGGCCGCCAGGATAATCAAGGCCGAGCAGTTTCGCGGTCTTATCAAACGCTTCGCCCGCGGCGTCATCAATGGATTCGCCTAATAACTGGTATTCGCCAATACCGGTCACGGAGATCAACTGGGTATGCCCGCCGGAGACCAGCAGCGCGACGAACGGAAATGCCGGCGGATTATCTTCCAGCATCGGCGCCAGTAAATGCCCTTCCATATGGTGAACCGGCACAGCAGGGACATTCCAGGCAAACGCCAGCGCGCGCCCAACGGTTGCGCCCACCAGCAATGCGCCAACCAGCCCAGGACCGGCGGTATACGCCACCGCATCAATATCGCTGGCGGTCAAACCCGCGCTTTTCATGGCTTGCTGGATCAGGGGGACGGTTTTACGCACATGGTCGCGGGAAGCCAGCTCTGGCACCACACCGCCATAATCCGCATGCAGTTTTACCTGACTATACAGTTCGTTAGCCAACAGCCCTTTTTCATCGTCATAAATGGCGATGCCGGTTTCATCACAAGATGTCTCAATGCCCAGTACACGCATGCTTATCTTTACCTCTTTTGCTTGCGCCGCAGTGTATGCGCTGCAGACTTCATTGTAAAACATTGCTCACCGCCCTGCGGGATAGTGTATAATCCCCGCCCTTGTAAGAATGCCGCCGAAAAGCGGTCTTTTATTCCTGGTGTTGCTTTACAAAGCATCAGCAGTTGCAGTAAAATTCCGCACCATTTTGAATTAAGCTGGCGTTGATGCCAGCAGCAAACCGATTTAATCAAAGGTGAGAGGCACATGCCGGTAATTAAAGTACGTGAAAACGAGCCGTTCGACGTAGCACTGCGTCGCTTCAAGCGTTCCTGTGAAAAAGCAGGTGTTCTGGCGGAAGTTCGTCGTCGTGAGTTCTATGAAAAACCGACTACCGAACGTAAACGCGCCAAAGCTTCTGCTGTGAAACGTCACGCGAAGAAACTGGCTCGCGAAAACGCACGCCGTACTCGTCTGTACTAATCTCTGGAGGGGTTTCCCCTCTGTTCAGACCGAGTTGTAGTTGTAAAGGCCGTGCTTCCGAAAGGAATGCGCGGCTTATTTTCGTTTATGAACTGACAACCCCAACGCTTTTGCTCTCCTTCGTCTTCTCCTGAATCCAGGACAAGCGTTTAACAGGCAGCAGAAAGTTAACGGGTAAATGGGGCTTATGGCTGGACGAATCCCACGTGTCTTTATTAATGACCTGCTGGCTCGTACCGATATCGTCGACCTTATCGACGCTCGGGTAAAGCTCAAGAAACAGGGCAAAAATTATCACGCGTGCTGTCCGTTCCATAATGAAAAAACTCCTTCATTTACCGTAAACGGCGAAAAGCAGTTCTACCATTGCTTTGGCTGTGGCGCGCACGGCAACGCTATCGACTTTTTGATGAATTACGACAAGCTCGAATTCGTTGAAACCGTTGAGGAGCTGGCGGCCATGCATAACCTGGATGTGCCTTACGAGGCGGGTTCAGGGCCGAGCCAGATTGAACGCCACCAGCGGCAAAATTTGTATCAACTGCTGGATGGCCTGAATGCGTTTTACCAACAATCCCTGACTCAACCGAATGCAAAAGACGCGCGTGAGTATCTCTCCCGACGCGGTTTAAGCGCCGACGTTATCTCGCGCTTCGCTATCGGTTATGCGCCCCCGGGTTGGGACAACGTGCTCAAGCGCTTCGGCGGCAACGATGAAAATCGCCAGTCGCTGATTGATGCCGGCATGTTAGTGACCAACGACAAGGGCCGCAGTTATGACCGTTTCCGCGAACGGGTGATGTTCCCCATTCGCGATAAACGAGGCCGGGTGATTGGCTTTGGCGGCCGCGTGTTAGGCGATGGTCAGCCGAAATATTTAAACTCGCCGGAAACCGATATTTTCCATAAAGGCCGCCAGCTGTATGGCCTTTATGAAGCACAACTGAGCAGCCCTGAACCGGCGCGCCTGTTGGTGGTCGAAGGCTATATGGATGTGGTTGCGCTGGCGCAATACGACATCAACTACGCGGTGGCGTCGTTAGGCACCTCGACCACGGCTGATCATATTCAGCTGCTGTTTCGGGTCACTAACAACGTGATTTGCTGTTATGACGGCGACCGTGCAGGCCGCGATGCGGCATGGCGCGCCCTGGAAACGGCGCTGCCCTATATGAATGACGGCCGGCAGCTGCGCTTTATGTTTCTGCCGGATGGCGAAGACCCGGATACGCTGGTGCGCAAAGAGGGTAAAGACGCGTTTGAAGCGCGGATGGAGCAGGCACAGCCGCTCTCGACCTTTTTGTTTAACAGCCTGATGCCACAGGTTGATTTGAGTACGCCGGATGGCCGCGCGCAGTTGAGTACATTAGCGCTGCCGTTGATCACTCAGGTGCCCGGCGAGACGTTACGGATCTACCTGCGCCAGGAATTAGGAAAAAAGCTCGGTATCCTTGATGACAGCGCGTTAGAGCGCCTGATGCCGAAACAGGCCGAAGCCACAGCGCGCGCCGCGCCGACGCTGAAACGCACAACCATGCGTATACTTATAGGGCTGTTGTTGCAGAATCCGGAACTGGCTCCGCAGGTGCCGCCGCTGGATGCGCTGGACAAGAACAAACTGCCAGGACTTGGCTTATTTGCAGAACTGGTCAACACTTGTTTGTCACAGCCAGGCCTTACAACAGGCCAACTTTTAGAGCAGTATCGCGGCACAAAAGAGGCCGCTACCCTTGAAAAACTGTCGATGTGGGACGATATAGCTGATAAGGACATTGCAGAAAAAACGTTCACCGACTCACTCAATCATATGTTTGATTCGATGCTTGAGCTGCGCCAGGAAGAGCTGATTGCTCGCGAGCGCACGCACGGTTTAAGCAGCGAAGAACGCCGTGAGCTCTGGAGATTGAACCAGGAGCTGGCAAAAAAATAAATTCCGCGGCTTAACTGCCGATTATCGTTCGGGTGAACCCCCGAAGGCCGCAAAGAGGCGCTGCGGCATAAAAATAAATTAGCCCTCGCTCGTTATTGTTGGCGGCAATGTCTGCTGACACAACCCTCATGAAATAAGTGTGGATACCGTCTTATGGAGCAAAACCCGCAGTCACAGCTGAAGCTTCTCGTCACTCGTGGTAAGGAGCAAGGCTATCTGACCTATGCTGAGGTCAATGACCATCTGCCGGAAGATATCGTCGACTCCGATCAGATCGAAGACATCATCCAAATGATTAATGACATGGGCATCCAGGTGATGGAAGAAGCACCGGACGCCGATGATCTGTTGCTTGCTGAAAACTCAAACAACACTGATGAAGATGCAGAGGAAGCTGCAGCTCAGGTTCTGTCCAGCGTAGAGTCTGAAATCGGGCGCACCACCGACCCGGTTCGTATGTACATGCGTGAAATGGGTACCGTTGAACTGTTGACCCGCGAAGGCGAAATTGACATCGCTAAACGCATCGAAGACGGGATCAACCAGGTTCAGTGCTCCGTTGCCGAATACCCGGAAGCCATTACCTATCTGCTGGAACAGTACGATCGCGTTGAAGCGGGCGAAGCACGCCTTTCTGACCTGATCACTGGCTTTGTCGATCCTAACGCTGAAGAAGATCTCGCACCGACCGCGACCCATGTGGGTTCTGAACTGTCCAGCGAAGAGCTGGAAGACGATGACGACGAAGATGAAGACGAAGACGACGACAGCAGCGACGATGACAACACCATCGATCCGGAACTGGCCCGTGAGAAATTCAGCGAGCTGCGCGTCCAGTACGAAGCCGCACGCGTAGTAATCAAAGCGAAAGGCCGCAGCGACAAAGCCGCTCAGGAAGAGATCCTGAAGCTGTCTGAAGTGTTCAAGCAGTTCCGTCTGGTGCCGAAGCAGTTCGACTACCTGGTGAACAGCATGCGTGTGATGATGGATCGCGTGCGCACCCAGGAACGTATCATCATGAAGATGTGCGTTGAACAGTGCAAAATGCCGAAGAAAAACTTCATCACGCTGTTTACTGGCAATGAAACCAGCGAAACCTGGTTCACTGCGGCGCTGGCGATGAACAAGCCGTGGTCTGAAAAGCTGAAAGACGTGGCTGAAGATGTTCAGCGCAGCCTGCAAAAACTGCAGCAGATCGAAGAAGAAACCGGCCTGACCATCGAGCAGGTTAAAGACATCAACCGTCGCATGTCTATCGGCGAAGCAAAAGCCCGTCGTGCGAAGAAAGAGATGGTTGAAGCGAACTTACGTCTGGTTATTTCTATCGCCAAGAAATACACCAACCGTGGCCTGCAGTTCCTGGATCTGATTCAGGAAGGCAACATCGGTCTGATGAAAGCGGTAGACAAGTTCGAATACCGTCGTGGTTATAAGTTCTCCACCTATGCAACATGGTGGATCCGTCAGGCTATCACCCGCTCTATCGCGGATCAGGCGCGCACCATCCGTATTCCGGTGCATATGATTGAGACCATCAACAAACTCAACCGTATCTCCCGCCAGATGCTGCAGGAAATGGGTCGTGAGCCGACGCCGGAAGAGCTGGCTGAACGTATGCTGATGCCGGAAGACAAGATCCGCAAGGTGCTGAAAATCGCTAAAGAGCCGATCTCCATGGAAACGCCGATTGGCGACGATGAAGATTCGCATCTGGGTGATTTCATCGAGGATACCACCCTCGAGCTGCCGCTGGATTCTGCGACCACCGAGAGCCTGCGTGCCGCTACCCACGACGTACTGGCTGGCCTGACCGCCCGTGAAGCGAAAGTACTGCGTATGCGTTTCGGTATCGATATGAATACCGACCACACGCTGGAAGAAGTGGGTAAACAGTTCGACGTTACCCGCGAACGTATCCGTCAGATCGAAGCGAAGGCGCTGCGTAAACTGCGCCACCCGAGCCGTTCTGAAGTGCTGCGTAGCTTCCTGGACGATTAATCGGCCAATGCGTCTATCAAGCCCTCCTCGTGAGGGCTTTTTTATTTATTTCAATAAGCGATGCTTACCTGTGGCGCGCCTTAACCTACAAACCTCGTGCCAGTAACGCTTCATCAAGTTCCCGGTATGCTTCCACCAGCTTTTCAAGCGAGGCGCGATTTAATCCGCTGGGATTCGGCAAAACCCATACCTCCGTTGCGCCTATGGTTATCGCCTGTTTGCCCCATTTCACGCCGCGCTGACTGAATGCCTGTTCGAAGGCCTGTTTTCCCAGTACCGCTAATGCCGCTGGCTGATAATCATTGATCTTGCGGATAAGCTCACGCCCGCCGGTACGCAGCTCATGGAGCGCCACTTCACTTGCCTGCACGGTCGGACGCTCAACCAACATGGTAATGCCACAACGCGTATCCAACAGCTGCATCTCCTCTTCGGGAAGAAGCTGCTTTTCCGTAAACCCGGCCTGATGGATCACCTTCCAGAACCGGTTTCCCGGATGAGCAAAGTGATATCCCGTATGCGCGGAAGATTTACCGGGATTGATACCGCAAAACACCACCCTTAACCCTGGCGCTAAAATGTCGCTAATCATGTTTACTCCCGATAACTTGCGGATTCTTAAAGTATAAAATACTGCCTGTAAATTGCTGATAAAAGCAGCAGCCGTGCGGTAATGTCTGGATTGAGCGCAGTACATCCATTATAATCCTGCGCCACGGCCCCTTAGCTCAGTGGTTAGAGCAGGCGACTCATAATCGCTTGGTCGTTGGTTCAAACCCAACAGGGGCCACCAAATTTAATTAATAAAATCATAATGTTAAACCACCCAGGCGGGTGGTTTTTTTTCGCCATCTATATTGAGCGGCGATAAAATGGCGATGAATTTCACGTTTAACGCCCGCCACCTTTTTTAGTTATTCCTTAAGTAAGCCACAGAGATTAATCTTTGCTCACCAACTCATAAGAAAGGGATGCATCATGAAAAATTATTTATGTTTAGCTTTCTTCCTAGCTTCAGGCTCGTCTTATGCAGGCTTTGTGCACCCGCTCGATTTTGATGGATCAGAAACTAAGAAACAGGAAGTCATAAAATACATAAAAGATAGAGTTAAGGCCGATTATTGCGACGGGCAGTTAGATATGTGCCAGCCAACAACATTGCGAATGATGGAAAATGAAAACCTTAACGCTTTCAAAAAATTGACCGAAGCGAAAGATCGTAAAGTATTAGACGGGGTGATTAAAGATTACTGCAAAAGTGGGTTAGATATGTGTACTTACAGCAATCTTGAAATGATGTATCAAGAAAATGTAAAAGCTAGCGGTGAGGAGTTAACTTGGTAAGAGTGAGAACGGCCTGAGAAATCATTAAAATCAGGCCGTTTTATACAAAATTCTAAAGCCAAAGATTTTGCTGACCGCCCGGCACAGGATGAGGTGGTGCAAAATCGACTTTACCAGGAGTCACGATAAAACGCTCTACTGACTCCATCGTGACAAACGTGCAGCTACAATTTATGTTTGTGCACTGGTGATAACGCTCTTTAGTATTTTCACTTAAATAACGGCTGGTTCTGGCATGTGCTGCGTGTTGGCATTGCGGGCAATGAAACATATACACTCCATCATTCCCAAAAAGTGAATTAATGATACCGCCTCGCTTTATTTTTGAGAATAAATCTTTTAATTTAATCCTCACTTTCGTATTCAACGTCTGAAATCTTCACTTCAAATTCAAGCGCCGTCGTGTAACCGCTGTTATTGAGCGAGTGCGTTACTTTTGTAATGACCCATGCCTGATCGTCAATTACACGTTTAAAACCCGATACTTTCGCGGGCATCTCCGGGTAAAGATCGGCGCGACCATATGCCAGGCTCACCGAAAATTCCGCGACACCGCGCTGTAACTTATCCCATTTGGCCTGGGCAGCGCGCATTGCCTGGGCTTTTGTGGCATAGATGGTTGTCAGCGCAAAAACATTGTCAGCCTCACCGGCCATGTATTCGCCCTGACGCGCTTCGGGTATTTTTACCGGCTTCGCTTTAGGGTGCGCCGGTGCGCCGGGTTTCGGTGGTCTCGGTTTACGCTTAAGCTTAACTTTTTGCTTCTGCGGCTTCGGGTCTTTTGTGTGTAACCATTTCGCCGTTACGCCGGTGTAAGCACCCCGGTCGGCAATGGCAAACTGATGACGGTCACCGTCGCTGCGGGTGATGGTCACCTGCGGGATCGGCTTGCCGCTGGCGGTTACACCCCGCCCCGCTTTGAGAAACAGCAGTTTCCCCATTTTCACCGACACCTCGCCGCCGTTTCGCTCAGCAATACGGGACAGGAATTTAATGTCGGACTCCTGCGACTGGTCGATGTGCGGGATTTTTATCCCGGCGAGCTCCGGCGCGACGCCTGCGGCCAGTTTGTTACGCGCGGCGATGGCCTCCACAATGGCCCCGAGGGTGGTGTCGTGCCAGGACTGCTCGCGCCGTGAATTGAGCGTCCCGCGAAAATCAGCGCTGCGGGCGCGAATGGTCACCACATCCGGCGCGCCCCGGTGCTCGACTTCATCAACGGTAAAACTCCCTTTGCCGGTCAGCGCTTCGCCCTTCCAGCCGATGAACAGCGTCAGCACCGCACCCCGGATCGGCAGTTCGACCAGACCGTCGGCGTCGTTAAGCTCAATATCGAGCTGATCGGCCTCAAATCCCCGGTTGTCGGTCAGGGTCATACTTATCAGCCGGTCACTGATATTGCCGGTAATGTCCCGGCTGTTGATGGTCAGCATATAGGCGGGCGTGCGAACCCCGCCCGCGTTACCTGTCAGCATGTCAAGCATCAGACCGCCCCCATTAAGCCGGTCAGACCCTTCGCCATCTCTCCGGCCTTACCGATAAGCGATTGCGCCTGGCGGCCAATGTCGCCGTAAATGGCCGCGAGGGATTCATCCACGCGGGTCAGTTTCAGCGTAAAGTCAATTTTGCGTGGCGTACCGTCACTGAAAAACATCGCCCCGGTTTCGCTTACGTTATTGATAACGTACATTCCGTAAATCATGCCGTTACCATCCAGTAAAGGCCAGGCTCGCCCCTCCTCCGCCATCAGGCGCACCGTGGTCAGTGTCAGCTTTCCGCCGGTCAGTTCCGGGAAAAGCACCCCGGCAAGCGTGACGGTTTCCTCACCCGGCCCGGTAAACTGGAAAGCGTCACGTTTTCCGATGCGCGGATTTGAGGGCCACCGGTATTCCGCATCACGTTGCAGCGTCTGATAAGGCAAGGTCTGGCGCATAAAAACAAACATTCCGAGTGCAAGCATCATGATTCTATCCTCAGTCGTGCATCATACTGGCGCGGGCGCGGGCGCGTTTTTCACGTTCGATACGCTCAACTTCTTCACGAAACTGTTGCGTGAGGTTGTTACCCGGCGCCACACCGCCCGGCAAAGTGATGTTGTACTCACTTTTGCTCTGGTCGATATAAGACCGGCCCGCCGGTGCCGTCACCGGCTGGTAACCCTGATAGCCTCCATACGCACCGGTTACCGGCACATAGCCCCCGCCCTGTGTGGCGGCGTTCGCTTTCGCGGCGGTTTTGTCGAGCGTGGCGGCATCCTTGTTAATCACACCCAGCTTTTCAAGTACCCAGTCAATTCCGCTGCGCAGTTTGTTAAAGGCATTAAGGGGCATCCTCAGCGCAGCGGCCAGCCCCTGACCGAACAACACCCCGGTCTCCCGGCAACTGTTGAGCGTGTCCTGGGTAGCTTTCACTGGCTCAATCAGGTCTTTAAACCACTGCCAGACTTTGCCAATACCGTTACTGAGGGTTTCGAACATCGGAGCCAGCGGTGCGAAGATGTCCCCCACCGGCCCGAATGCCGCCCGCAACCCCTCCACCACGCCACCAAAAAAGGCGCTGATGGGCTCCCAGTATTTACGGATAATCAGGGCACCGGCGATAATGGCCGCCACCACTCCCACCACCGGCCAGGCAATCGCGCCAAACGATGCCGCAATGGTTGAACCTGCAATACTGAAACCGGTCGCCAGCAGGCCCGCCCCGGCTATCAGCATATTAATTCCGGCCATCACCGGCCACATTACCAGTCCAACGCCACCCAGCACGGCAACGAGGCCCGTCACCGCCCCCGCCACCAGGACAATTTTTGATACCAGTTCAGGGTTAGCCTTTACCCAGACATTAAGCCGCTCGATCCACTGCGTCGCGGTCTGCGTGAGTTTTCGCAGGCTGTCATCCGCGCCGCCAAACACATTCAGGCGAAGCCCGGAAAATGCCCCCTGTAACCGTTCCACATCTCCCGACAGATTATCGCGCAGCGTGTTACCCATCTCCTCCGCCGCACCGCTCACATCACCGAGTCGGTTTTTCACTCCGGCAAGCGCTCCGAGGAATTTCGGTATCTGGTCAACGGATAAATCTTCTATCGGCGTACCAAACAGGGCAATCGCTGCGTTGGCCCGCTCCGCCGGGTTCTTTATTTTGAGCAGACCGCGTGCAGTTTTCTGCATCGCCACGCGCGCCTTTTCGCCACCGCTGGCGATAGCCGCTGACATTTTCCCGGCATTCAGGCCAATTTGCTGGTATGCCGCGACGCTGTTTTTCGACATATCCGAGCCACGGATCGAAAATTCCTTGATGGCATCGCCGGTTTTATCCAGGGCGAATTTGCCCTGTTTTGACATATCGACAAGCAGCGACATCGCTTCCGCACCGCTAAAACCCATATTGCGGAAATGGGTGGAGTATTCATGCAGGATTTCTGGCATCTCACCGCGCATCTGTGCGGAAACCCGCTGCATACCGGACACGATGAGATCGAGCGCTTCATCGCTGTCTTTTGCGAGGCCATTTTTCATCATGATGCCTGCAATCTGGATGCTTTCCGCGGCTTCACTGCCAAATGCGGTCTGCATATCCAGCGCCCGGCGGGTAATACGGTTTAACTCCGCCTCACCCACGTCGCCCATTGTCCCGAGGGTACTGCGCACCGCCGACACGGCTTCGGTGATACGCTCAATATCATTACTTACGCCTGACGCGCTGACGTCCTTGATCACACGGGTATATTTCGCCCCGGTCTCACTGCTTTCGCCCTGGCGCGCTGCAATTAACGCGCCGCTTTTTTCCGCCTGCACTTCGGGGGCAATCAACTGACTACCGGCAAACAGGCCCGCTGTACCGAGTCCCAGCGCCGCCGCACTGGCGTTACGCGCACCGGCGACGATCTCCCGGCCCCGTTCGTAACGCGCCCGCACGGCATTCAGCCGGGCCTGTTGCTGGCTGACCCGCGCAAGTGCGGCGCGCTGGCGCTCCATCGTTTCGGTGGTCTGCGCGATATTGCCGCGTAACTGGCGCTCGGCGGCTGACAGGTTGCGCGTGTCGATACCAGCCTGTTGCAGTGCGCCGCGCTGATTCTGCACCGACAGGCGCAGGCCGTTGAACTTCGTTTGCAGTTCCGCCGCGCTTCGCCTGGCATTTTCCAGCGCTTTAACCTGCGCATTCGTCGGGTTGGCGGTGTTGCGCATCTGGAGCGCCAGCGCGGCGGCCTGCGCTTTTGCCTGCTCAAGCGCATTGCCGGTGACCGCAAGCTGGGCGCTTGTTTTGCGAAAGCCCTCAATCTGACGGGCGCGGGCGTTCAGCTCTTTGAGCTCATTCTGTGACCCGCGAATTTCACCGGAAAGGGTGCGGCTTGCCGCCTGCACCGCTTTAAACGGTCGCGATGCCTGGTCTACCGCCCTGAGTAATACCTGTAATTTAACGTTATCGCTCATTCGTGTGTCCGCTTCGCTGGAGCGCTTTTTCGCGCCATATGACGAGCTCGGTCAGGCTCAGGGGAAATAACTCTGATGGCGGCCAGTGAAAGATCACCGCGATATCCGCCATCAGGTCATCGACCGTCAGTTTTACCGGGAAGTCTGCGCCGAGCTCGGTGACAAAAAACCGACCACCTGACCGGCCAGGGCAATTAAATCCGGCAGCTCCAGCGCGGCAACTTCCTGCTCGGTCAGCGACGGGGCCGTCATGCGCGGCAGCACCTTAATCAGCGCATCAACTTCAGAGTTCGCCACCGCCGCCAGGCTGACGCCGCGAAGCGTACCGGCAGTGGGTTTGATCACGGTGATTTCTTCAATCACCTGCTCGCCACGTTTAACGGGTTTTTCCAGAATAACTACGTTTTCTTTGTTCATGGGATTCTCACGATTTAAAGTCGGGAAATAACCGGCCAGAGCTCGCTGGCCGTTGTTCAATTACAGGCCGATATTGCGGCGGTGCTGTTCCAGCCGGTCGGTGCCGTTCACTTTCTCAATCATGTTGAGGGTGTCGATCTCGACCAGCTCTTTACCGTTCAGCACAAGGCGGAAATAGGTACAAATCACAGAGATTTTCGCCTCGGTATCCTCGCCCTGTTTCGCTTCGCCGGTGTCAATTTCTTTCTGACGGCCACGCATGACCACCTCAACCGGCACCGTTTCGCCGGTGTCGTCGCGCTGGTAGGAGCCCGCGAAACGGATCGGCACGGCGTCGGCATTCACTGCACCGTAAAGCCCCCAGATAACCTGATCGGGGAAACCACCGAGCGACCACTCCATCGACAGGGCGTCGTCGTCAAGACCGAGATCGACCGGCGCGACACCATTCATCCCGGCACCCCGCCAGTTTTCCAGCTTGCGGGTCAGCTTCGGCAGGGTGACGGAGGCCGCCACCCCCTGATAGCTGTAGCCATCAAGAAACACATTCATAAACTTAAGCTTGCGCGGCATTGCCATTTAACAGGCTCCTTACTTGCTGTTGACGGAGGAGACCAGGTTAGCCAGGTACTTATCGGTAATACGCTGGCGCAGGGTCAGGTTTTCCAGTGGCGGCACCGGCGTGTAGTCATAATCAATAATCAGTTTTCCGGCCTTGAGGCTTTCGGCGTCGTTGGCCTCCTCATCAAACCAGCAGGTCGCATCAACGATGTAACCGCCGGTTTTCAGCTCGCGGAATTTGGCATTGATACCATCAACGATGTCGCGAATAAGCGTGGCGGTGACAGGCTTGTCGACGGCCCACATATGCCCCTCGGCCATTGTGTCGGCGATGACCTGCGCGGTGCGGGTGTAGTTCTCAAACACAAACAGCGGATCGTCCGAGCAGGTGCGGTTACCCCAGAAGCGGAAACCGTCCTTACGGACAAGCGTTGTGACGCCCGCCTCGTTAAGCAGGTCGGCATCGGTGCCGGGCTCCTGTAAATCCCAGAACACATCCGCGCTGATGCCGGTCACGCCATTGACGCCCACGTTAGACAGGGTTTTGTGCCAGCCCTGCTCCTGGTCGATTTTGGCGCGCAGGCCCAGCGCCCGCGCCGTGGCGTAAGCTGTGGCAGTGCTGTTCGCCGTGGTGTCCCATGCCAGAAAATCCGGCCAGATGACCATCAGCTCGCGCTGGCTGAAATTCTCGCGATAGTCGATGGCCTCCGACAGGGTTTTGCAGCCCCATGCGCTGACATAGCCAAACGCGCGAAGCTTCTGACACACCGGCGCGAGCGCCGTCGCCACTTCCAGCGAGTCGAGGCCCGGTACACCGAGGATGCGCGGCTTCACGCCGGTGACGGCGGCGGCACTCAGCAGCGCCTTAAGCCCGGTGTATTTGCCGTTTTCGTCGGTGGTGCCGATGATGTTGGAAAGGGTCTGCGCTTCGGCGTCCGGGCCGGTGCCCTCCTCCACGCGCACCACCACAACAACCGGTTTTGCCTGGTCGGCGATGGCCTGGAGTGCGGCGCGCAGGGTGCCTTTTTTGCCTGCTTTCGCGATGGCATTCTGGACGCGGGTAATTAATACCGGCGTGTTGAGGGGAAAGGTGGCGGCATCGGCATCGCTGGCCGTGCAGACCATGCCAATAATGGCCGTTGATACAGTCGAAATGACGCGGGTGCCGTCGTTAATCTCCAGCACCTGGACGCCGTGATGATAGTCACTCATCCGTTTAACTCCGTGGTTAAGGGGCAAGTGCTATTGTCGGGCCCACCTGTTTGGTGGGCTATTTGTCAGGGTTGGTCTGAGTCTGACACAACGATTTTTCCACACCGGCCTGAGCCGGGAATTTTCGGTACAGTGTTGACACTCCCACGTCATAAATCAGGGCCACGCGCTGACGGGTTTCACCGGCAGCAATAAGCCGCCCGGCCTGCGCCCATTGCTCCGCTGTTAATTTCGGGCGGCGGCCACCGATACGCCCCTGCGCACGGGCAGCCTCAAGCCCGGCGCGGGTACGTTCGACGATTAACTCGCGCTCCATTTCCGCCAGCGCGCCCATGACATGAAAGAAAAATCGCCCCATCGGCGTGGATGTATCAATGCTGTCGGTGAGACTTCGAAAATTAATACCCCGCTGTCGCAGTTCTTCAATAAGGGTAACCAGGTGGCGCATACTTCGCCCCAGCCGATCCAGCTTCCACACGATAAGCGTGTCACCGCAGGCCAGCACTTTCAGGAGCTTCTTTAATCCGGGTCTTTCTGACGTTTTTCCGCTTATTTTATCTTCAAAAATCAGCTCACATCCTGCGCTTTCAAGTGCATTTCTCTGTAATGCGGTGTTCTGGTCATTTGTTGACACCCTCACATAGCCAACCAGCATATAAACATCCCTTATCCGTTGAATTTCAGGGGCGCATTGTATCGAGCACGGTCATTTATAACGGTTCTGCAGAAACCTTTTTTGGTATGGCCAACATGATCAGAAATGGCAGACACTTCCCGCAAACCTTGGTTTGCGAAAATCAGTAGCTGAGTCCGGTTATTTCAAGATTGATGATTATCAATTCGTCTGGGGGCGAGGTTCAACAGC